>UMII01014838.1_pt1 | contig 38100 bp, 56 predicted proteins | sample 1965731 | NCBI WGS metagenome assembly UMII01 (sample SAMEA4836118, study PRJEB28245) | human gut metagenome | biome: gut microbiome; material: fecal sample | place: Denmark | collected 2008
ATCAAGTGTCTGCACGCCTTGCTGGCGCAAACGCTGGTGATGGGCGAGGGCGCCAATCCGATCGGAGACATGGCATTGGAGGCGATTCGTCATGAATTCGACCCCAATGTATGCCGTTGCACGGTGGCAAATGAAGACTGAACCATATTCAGGCAGAAAGAAGAAGCAATGAAATCCGTTACTGTTGCCGGCATTGATTGCGGTACGAACTCGATTCGTCTGAAGGTCTCCCGCGTCAGTGAAGACGGCGTTGAAGATATTGTTCCGCGTATCCTTCGTGTGATTCGTCTCGGTCAGGATGTTGATAAGACGCATCGTTTCGCCGATGAGGCATTGGAACGTGCTTACGCCGCTGCCCGCGAATTCGCCGAGGTGCTGAAAGATCATCCGGTGGACGGCATTCGTTTCGTTGCCACTTCGGCCACTCGTGATGCTGAGAACCGTGAGGAATTCGAAGACAATATCGAGCAGATCCTCGGCGTGCGTCCAGAAGTCATCCCCGGCACGGAAGAGGCTGATCTAAGCTTCCTTGGTGCCACGAGCGTGGTTCGTCGCGACGTTGAAGCTCCGTATTTGGTGGTTGATCTGGGTGGCGGCTCTACGGAATTGGTGCTTGGCGGCGACGGTGTAAGCCATCCGAACACGCAGGTGCAGGCCGCGTTCTCCATGAACATTGGCTCGGTGCGTATGACCGAACGCCACTTGAAGAACGATCCGCCTACCGAAGCACAGATTCAAGAGGCTATTGCCGACATCGATGAGCATATCGATGAAGCGTTCAAAACGGTTCCTGCAGGTAAAACCCGCACTATCATCGGCGTGTCTGGCACAGTGACTACCATGACCGCTCTGGCCATGGGATTGACCGAATACGACCATTCCGCGGTGGATGGTGCCAGCTGCTCGCTGGAAGACGCTTATGCGGTCGATAACAAGTTCCTTAAGATGCCGCGCGAAGAGCGCCTGACCTATAAAACCATTCATCCGGGTCGTGTTGACGTGGTCGGCGGTGGTGCTCTGGTGTGGAATCGTGTGCTTGCCAAAGTCAGTGAGGCGGCCTATGCCGACCATGGTCAGCATATCGACTCTTTCATGGCCAGCGAACACGGTTTGCTTGATGGCATTGTGTTGGATTACGGCACGCGATTGCTTGCCGAACGTTAACGTGGCATAATAACTTGGGCGTCGGCTTGTTCGACGCCTTGCCGCCATGGCGAAACTGGTATACGCAACCGACTTAAAATCGGTCTCTTCGGATTGCGGGTTCGATTCCCGCTGGCGGCACTTTTGGAAACCCGGCTAGTATGCCGGGTTTTCTTGTTTTTCCAACGGTTCCCGCATGGTTTGCAATTCACTCCAATTCACTGTAATTCACTGCAATTACCGGAAAAGTGTGGGCAAAATGTGGGCACGGATGGGCGTGGCTCACCAGATCATCGGCAGGTTGAGGCATTGGCGCGCCCACCGTTCCACCGCACGGTTCTCCTCGTCGCCGCCAAGCAGCAACAAGTATCCGGCGTTCTTTCCGAGGGTGGCGGGCTGTAGACATTTGATGAGTCCTTGGTCGCGGAGGAATTTCCATGCTTGGACGATTCGGACCTTGGCGGTGCCCTCACGTGCTTTCATCGCGGCCTCCACCTCCTCTTCCGACTTGCCGATGACCTGCTCTGGGGAGAGTGCCATCATTCCGTGGTCTTCGGCAAGCGTCTTCCAGCCCTTCGTGTAGTAGCGGCATGGATAGCCCTTAGCCTTCGCGTCGCGGATTGGCTCTTGGTGTTCTCTATCCCAGTCATAGCTTGAGAGCGCCATGTCGATGAGCATGAGTTCCGCCATCGTGTGCACCGTGATCTTGCCGCCTCGCGGCTTGAGCAGTTTTCCTGCGCGGCTGAGCTCGTAGACTGCTCCAGCGTTGCGGTATCCCATCTTTTCCATCGCTTTCCTCTCCACGCCTAGAGGTAAAATCTTACGTGGAGACGCCAGTCCGTTTCCTGCCCTTGGCGTGCTCTTCAAACCTCACGCCAAGGGCTTTTCCTTATGTGAAATACTATACCACATGAGGTGTATTAAACACACTCACAGAGATATATTCTTTTAAAACTCATAGGGGTATTTAAATATACTATATACATGTAATACATGTGTTTATATATTTTTTTACAAGAGCGCCAATGCGCCGAAGGAAGAAAGAATCGGCACGTCCAATCCCCATCTGCGGTAGCTTGAAGCAAGGAGAAAGAAGGGGAAAAATGAAGAAACTGATTTACCTCGTGCTATCCGTGCTGTGCGCAATCTCCGGTATCTACGGCATATACGACACCATCACCACGCCGAAGTACGATCTGGCCACAAGCATCATGACGGTTCTGCTCCTCGCATTCCTCGCATGGTTCTTCTGGCATCTCTTCCTCAAGCCTGAGCCACGCCATAAGCATCAAGCGACGAATGCGCCTGAATCATCGCCGGAAGCCACCTCAGACGCTCCAGCAGTGGAAACGGCACCAATCACTCATGTCGATACGAATGATGGCGTGGAGGACGATTACGTGGCAATCGACATCGAGACCACAGGATTAGGCAGAAGCGCTCGAATCATCGAGCTAGGAGCCGTGAGAATCAGGCACGGACGCAAAGTCGCGTCATACAGCCAGCTCGTCAACCCCCAGATTCCGATACCGGCCAAGGTCACGCAGATCACCGGCATCACCGACCGGGATGTCAAAGGCAAACCCACCATCGACAAAGCGCTACCCAAGTTCTACGCTTTCTGCGGTCATGATACGTGGATAGGGCACAATATTCGCCGCTTCGACCTGCCGGTCATCGCCCGCGAAGCCGAAAGAGCGGGTGTCGGCATGCCGGACGTCAGCTTCTACGACACTCTGGAAATCTCTCAGACACTCTTGCCGCAGCTTGACCGCCATAGGCTGCTCGACCTTATCCGCTATTTCGGCATCGCCAAGACGGAGCGGCATAGGGCCGCCGACGATGCCGCACAGACGGCACAGGTATTCGAGCGCCTGAAGCAAATATAAGCTTTATAAAGACTTATAAGACAATATAAAAGCCCCACAATCTGTGGGGCTTAATGCTTTTAGAGGCTGTTCACGGCATTGTAGAATTCCTGCGCGTCCTCGGCTTTTTTGAATTTCAGGGGCAGTGAGCGCAACGCACTGTATTTCCATGTGACCGTGCGCTTCTTCAACACCACGCCCTGCAGGTCGCTTACCTGGTATGCTTCGGTCTTCTTATACCGGTGCAGGTACGTCGTGCAGACATCCAATTCCAGGCGATTGGCATACAGGCGTATGCCCATAAACAACGGATCGTCAAGCCTTTCGCACTCGTAGATCGCGCCCGGCGCGGGCTGTGGTCTCTTCGCCATGATTGCTCCCTTCTTCTTTTCTCCTTGATTCTATTGCTCAAATGATGCAGACTCGCTCAGACATTGCCAGTCGGAAGTCTCCGAGCACCTGCTGGGTCACCTCCAGTTCCTGGGAGATGTTCCACGAATTCCCTTCGTACATTTGTTCCAGCATGCCGTAGCGGAGTGGGTCTATCAGCGTCAAGGCAGTTTCGCGTCTCGCCCGCCGCTCTAATTTCGAACTATCGTTCGAGCAGCCGGTGTCGCCATGCCGCCAGTGCAACAGCTCGTGCACGAGCGTGCACCGTTTCGCCGCGTAAGTGAGCCTGCGGTCAATCAAGATGACATGATTCTCGGCGTCGTAGCAGCCCCATAGTCCGTCCGGCAGGATGGCGCTGGACACGGTGACCGGCAGTCCGACAATGGCGCGGCGCATGGCACCGTAGGTCATGCGCCGGTCGATCGGCAGGTCAGGCAGGCTCGTCGTAATCCGGCCCAGCCTCTCCATTAATGGCCTCCTGCTTGCCCTGAGCGTTATAGGCGGCAAGACCGTAACCGCCTGCCTGCGCTTTCCTCTCGGCGGCTTCGACGGCATGGCGCTGAGAGTTCATCACGATATCACCAGGGGAGATTCCTGTCACTTGGCTGATGCGTTCCAGATCTCCGATATTCAGTGGTCGGCTGAGGTTCGCGTGCTTGTACCAGTAGTCGCGGCTGAAGCCGCAGGCCTTGGCGAAATCGGCGACGGTCATACCGCTGGCTTTTTGGAGTCTGATGCACTCGCGCATGATCTGTGATGCGAGCGGTGTCATTTCGTTTGCTTTGCTTCCCATGTCTCCAGTATAGCCAATTAAATACCAACTTGTGCGCGAACTGTGAAGATGTATACAATTGAAGACATGAATGTAGTTAATTAAATACACTATGAAGTGTCGAAAGGAAAAACGAGATGTTGAGCATCAAGAAGACCAAGACCCCCGACCACTACCCATGCGGCCACATGCGCGGCCCCGGCTGGCACGACTGGCGCGCCTGCCTCACCCACCAAGGCATCGAGGAGACTGAATGGCCGGTCTGATAGACACGTCAAGCAGGAACCTTGCCGCTGAACTGGTCAGACACCGCAAGACGCGCGGAGACTTGGCGAAGGTGTGGGGTTGTGCGCTCAGCACCGTCGATAAGCGGCTTGACGGTAGCATTCCGCTGACAATCAAGGAAATCGAAGAAGCAGCTCCGGTGTTCGATATGAACTCCACGCAACTCATCATGCTCCTCATCCAGCCGATCGACAGCATCAAACAATTCAAGGTCTAAGGAACCGAACATGAGCCAGCAACTGTTGAACCCGCCAAAACCGCCGACAATCCACGAGACCGGATGCCTGCTGCTCGCGTCAAGCGGCTTCTACATCCGCCTCCATGAGGACGGCAGCGCCAGCCTCGTTGACGGCATCCAAGACATCACCCTCGCGGACTTCACGCCAGCTGAAATCGAGGACATCGCCTACAACCTCTCCAACAAGATCGGAGCAACAAGATGAGCTGGATGGACGACGGCGGATTCGAGATGCAGTCCTTCACCGCCCAGGACGGCAGGCCGATGGCCCGAATGATCTTCAGCAGATCGACCGGCCAAGACTGCTTCACCCTAAGCAAAACAGAAGTGCAACGCGTCCGCCGCGAATGCGGGCGAATCCTCAAGGAAATGGAGGAAACCAAATGACCGGCCACGACAGCAAGCCCGAAGTCGGACAGGCGGAGAACACGAAACCGAACTACACGCTCCGCCGTCTGAAGTTCGCAGCCGCCGTCATCGGATTCGTGAGCAGCATGACACTGCTGTTCACGTGGCGGACGGCGGACTCGCAGACCGCGACCGTCCTTGTGAGCGTCATCTACATTCTGACCGGCCTGTGGCTGACCGTGCGATTCGCCCCACGCGAATAAAGACTTCCCACCAGCCGACAGTCCAACAAAAACAAACCAAATCTGGGATGTTTTCGCGGACATCCACGTTCACTATGTCGGCTGGCGGGGAACACATATAACTGAATATCGATTATTATCCACGCGCCGACCACATCTTGCTTCACATACACTGTCGGCGCACTCGGCTGGGCGACGGTTCGCCCGTCCATGGATCCCAAATCTTCTTCTCTCTAACTATCAAGAAGCAGGCATTCCGGTGCCTGTAAACCTTTCAAGTCCGCCTGACGGCTTCCATCGCCGTCGGCCACGCCACCGACCGCGAACGAGTTCAGGTCTCGCGTTCCACCGGTCAAAGGGGCGTTCGGAATCCACGGACGGCACTGGTTCGACTCCATTGCCAGCCACTCAGCCCCATCCACTCGTCATGGTGGGGCACACAACTTGCAACAAGCAAAGGAAAAACACCATGGACGAAAACAAACCACAGTCGGCAACATGGGTGCTCTGCGTCGACATCGACCCCGACAACAACCCGGAATCCGACCCAATGTTCGTCGCCGCACTTGACATGCCGCTGGACGGCGGCCTGATCAGCGTCACCCTGCCCGGCAACAGACTCGGCAAAGCAACCGCGCTCGCCGCCAGAACCGCATGCCAGGCCATCGACAAGGCGCTCAAACGTCACCTCGAACGCGGAGGCGACAGCGACACCCCGGAAATGCTCACCGGCCTCCACATCGACCCGATGGGCGACATTCGGGACGGGGCGCACAACGTCAACAAGCAAAGGAAAGCCAATGAGCACTGAAATCCAGCGATTCGATTTCAAGGGCGAATCATTACGCGCCCTGACCGACGAAGCGGGGGAGCCTTGGTTCGTCGCCAAGGACGCATGTGACATCCTCGGCATTGACACAAATCATCTCCGCGAAGCTCTTGATGATGACGAAATCACAAACCTCCGTAATTCGGAGGTTTGGAATCAGCCAGGGCGTGCGCCTCTCATCATCTCTGAGCCCGGCCTGTACAAGCTCATCATGCGCTCGCGTAAGCCGGAAGCCAAGGAATTCCAGCGTTGGGTGACGCATGAGGTGCTTCCGCAGATTCGCAAGACTGGCGGCTACATTCCAACCACGGACATGGATGATGACATGACCATCCTCGCGAAGGCTGTGATGATCGGCCAACGCACCATGGAAACGCAGAAGCGACGCATCGCCGAACAGTACGAGCACATCAAGGTGTTGGAGCCGAAAGCGCGGTTCGCGGACGCGGTGGCCGCGTCGGACGGCACGTGCCTCATCGGAGAACTCGCGAAGATGCTGCGCCAGAACGGTTTGAATATCGGCCAGAACCGACTGTTCGAGATTCTCCGGCAGGACGGTTATCTCGGCAAGACCGGCTCGAACCGCAACGTGCCGACCCAGAAGGCCATGGACTTGGGACTGTTCCGCATCAAGGAAACCGCCATCACCCATTCGGACGGGCACGTGACCATCAACCGCACCGCGAAGGTCACCGGCAAAGGCCAGACGTACTTCATCAGCCGCTACTGCCCACCCGCCGACGATGAGTGACGATCTGCTCACGCCAGGCGAACTGGCCGTCATGCTCGGCATGAGCGTGCGCACCCTTGCCAATTGGCGGAGTACCGGCAAGGGGCCGCCGTACTTGAAAATCGGCGTGGAACCGCCAGAAGGCCATCAGGACAGGCGCAAGGTCAGATACCAACGTCAAGTCGCGGAAAAGTGGGCATTGGCGCACAGGTATCAAAGGACGGTGGCGAGATGAAAAACGGCATGTTCGTTCCAGTGACACGGATACAGAGCAGTCCAAATGTCACAAGCGACGGGAAAGCACGCGTCGACACCGGCAAACCGACCCTCACGCAGCAAGGAATCGACATGGACAAGTTCATTCGCGAAAACCACGCGCTCATCGAAAGACTCAGAAAGGGGACGAATTGAAACACGAATACACGGACAGTGAACTCGCCGAACTGAAAAACATTTACGACGAGCAAGGCGAAGCCGGCCTCAGCATCACCGAAATGCGGGCGTTACGCAAGGCCGGACTCCTCACGCAAGGCCTTCCGGCGAAACCGGAGGAACCGTCGAAACGCGATCTCATCCTCGCGCACTGCCAAAAACGCATCGACCAAGGCCAACCGTTCGACGGCAAGGAAACAGCCGAAGCGCTCGGCCTGAGCCCGAAAACCGTCGGCAACATTCTCGGTCAACTCCGCAAGGAGGGACTGCTGCCGGCCTTCAACCAGCATTCACCACGCAAGACAACACGGAAAAACTCCACAACCGGAAAGAAGAAAGAAACCATGACCACCACATCGAAACCAGCCGCCAACAAGGAGGAACCAATGAGCCAGGAACTCACCGCCAACGCGGTGACGGCACCGGAAAAAGAGCGCGAGCATACACGCGCCGCCATCACGGACGCGCTGGTCTACATCTACGACGCCATCAGCGCTCTGCAGAAAACCGCGTTCCAGACCAACGACAAGGTGGTCTACATGTTCGCCACCAAGCTGCTGAACGGCGAGCTCATGGACTTGAAAGCCAACTACAGCAAGGACACAAAATGAAGCGTATCCCACTCAAGGACACGGAACGCTGCACGTTGGAACGGTTCCGACAGTGCAAGAAAACGGAACGTCATCTCGCATGGCTGAAGAGCCGTAAGGCGGGTGTCGGCGGGTCTGACATGAGCACGATCCTCGGCCTTAACGCTTTCAAAACGCCTTACGATCTGTGGCTTGAGAAGACGGGCCGCGTGGAACCGGAGGACATCTCCGACAAGTGGGCCGTCATTCGTGGCAATGCCTTGGAGAACGAGCTCAGGAAACGATTCCGCTCGAATCATCCCGAGATGCTGGTCACGGACGGCACCGACAAGCAATTCATCAGCCGAGAAAAGCCCTATCTGAGGGCTTCCCTTGACGGCATCCTGCAAGGGGAGGACGGAAGTTTCGGGATCCTCGAAATCAAGACGGCGAGCAACCGTCGAGCGGGGGACTGGCATGACGAGGACGGCAACCTCCGAATTCCACCCTACTATCTCGCTCAAGTCGAGTTCTACGCGCTCGTCACTGGATGGACGTGGGGCTACGTCTACGTCGCAATCGGAGACGACGAGCCGGTGGAGATCCCGTTCAAGGCCGACGTGGAGGATATGGGCGCGATAGACAAGGCCGCAGCCGACTTCTGGCATTTCGTCACTTCTAGCACTCCACCGCAGCTCACCACAGGCGGCGACGTGCAGAAGGCGTTCCCGGAACCCACGCCGGACATCGTGGACGAAAGCGACGATGACTACCTCTACAACCTGCTCGCAAGATACGAGAGCGCCATCAGAATGCTGCATGACCTGAAGGCCACTCAGAAGGAACTTCAGGAGCAGATCATTCTACGCATCGGCCCGCACACTGGCGTCCGCTGCGGCAACCTCCAAGCCACCTACAAGCCGACGACCCGCAAGGAATACACCGTCAAAGCCACCACATACCGCAAATTCGATTTCAAAGCCATCGAAGAAAAGGAGCAATAATCATGGGAGCAATCGCACAGCAAGCACAGGGACAGCAGTTGCAGCCCCTCAACCCGAGGGGCAAGCTCAAGCAGCTTGTGGAGCATTCATGGCCGCAGATCGCACGTGTCATCGGCGGCAACCTCGACAGCGAGGCATTGTTGCAGATGTGCATCAGCAGCATCAACCGCACGCCGGCATTGGCGGACTGCACGCCGGTCAGCGTCCTTTCCTGCTTCATGCAATGCGCCGCCCTGGGCTTGCGCCCGTCCGACGTTGATGGACTCGGCCAAGCCTACATCCTGCCCTACGGCAACAAGAACTATGCGAACGGGGAGAAGCAGGCCACGTTCGTCATCGGCTACAAGGGAATGTTGAAGCTGTTGGAGAACAGTGGAATTTACGCGCAGCCGAGAGCCGTCTACGAGGATGACAACATCAAGCTGAAGCTTGACGAGAACGGCGTGCCGACCATCGAATGCCCCGACGAGGTGAATGTGGACGCCGACCACAGTGAGGACAAGCTGAAATTCGTGTATCTCAGCGTCCAGTTGCCGAACGGTGGACGCTACGCCGACTACATGTCGAAACGCGATCTGCTTGAATACCGTGAGAAGTACGCGCCACGCAATCGCAGCCGTCAGATTACCGGACCGTGGGTGAAGAACTTCGTGGAGATGGCGAAGAAGACCATCATCCGCCGCAGTTTCAAGTACATGCCGGTCAGCATCGAAGCGAAGAAAGCTGCGAGCGTTGACGAAACCACGCCGGACTACAGCGACGTGTTCCAGCCGGTAATCACCGATTCGACTGATGACGTGACCGCCGAAGTCATGGAAGCGGACACGCCGGACACCGAAACCGAAGCAGACGTGAAGGAGGCCGAGTGATGGCCGGAGAAACCGTTGTCACGATCGTCGGCAACCTTACCGCCGATCCGGAATTGCGCACGACCCGCAATGGCGGCACGGTGGCGAATTTCAGCATCGCGGCAACACCTCGCACGTTCGACAAGCAGTCGAACCAGTGGATTGACGGTGATGCGTTGTTCCTCCGCTGTTCCGCCTGGCGTGACCTCGCCACTCATTGCGCGCAGAGCCTCGCAAAGGGTATGCGTGTGATCGCGCAGGGTCGTTTGCAGCAGCGCTCCTATCAGGCGCAGGACGGCTCCAACCGCACGGTTATCGAGCTTCAGGTCGATGAGATCGGCCCATCGCTCAAATATGCGACGGCTCAGGTGCAGAAGATGCAGTCAGGCGGATACCAGGGCGGCAATGCCAACGGTGGCGGCTATCAGCAGCCGCAGCAGGCACAACAGCAGTCGCAGGCTCCGGCCGATGATCCGTGGGGCACGCCAGCCGGAGAGCCTGACTTCTGATGCGCGAATGGTTGGAACCACCGGACGTGGAACCGGTATGCCCGAAGCATGGGTGCGCGCTGTATCCGGCGCGCACCATCCCATGCCCAGAATGCGAAATCGAAGCCGAGGAACAGGAGGAATGATGCAGGAATTCGTCGTGGACATTCCACGGGACGAATGGTGGACGCAAAACCGTCGCGGCCACTGGCGAGTGAAATTCGCGCACACAAGCGCAGTCAAACAGCGTGCCATGGCATTCGCCAGATTCTGGCTCCAAAACGGCCACCACAGGCCACAACACTTCCCAGTGCACGTCACCGCGATCATCCACCCATTGACCCACGGGCGCTTCGACCCGGAGAACGCGGCGCCCATGGTCAAAGCCATCCTTGACGCGCTCACCGATACCGGCTTCTGGCCCGACGATGACTCAAAACACATCATCGGCCCCGACTACCGAGGTGGAGAACCAAGCATCCGAAAAGGCTGGTACCGAATCACCATCCGAATCGAAGAGGAAGAACACTAACCATGACCACGAACGTGACCGAGAGAAACAAGACCCTGCAAGAGATCCTGGGATGGCTCTCTTCCAAAATCAACGAAGAGTATGAGGTCAGGCAATGGGCGGAGAACTTCGCTTATCACGATGGCATGTTCAACGCATTCCAGCAGACGGTCAACCGGTGTCAGGACATGCTGCTCAACCCCTTCGAATGCCAGCGTGACGAGTTGGTCACGATGGACATGCATACGTGCGACCTGTGCGGCAAACGAGTGTCAAGCCCCGTATACAGCGTGCTCCTGGCCTACAACGGTCAGAGCAAGACGGCAACCGAGGTGTGCGCCGACTGCATGCAGCACCTGAATTTCAAGCTGACGAAAATCGTGCCGATGACAGCGTACCGCGATTACGAGCGGTGGCTAGCAGAGCATCCAAGGAAAGATGAGGACACGAAATGATCATCAGGGAATCATCGACATACCGGCATGCGATGGAGGTGGCCATCGACCGCGCCGAAGCCATCGCCATCGAGGAGACACCGGACACGCTCACCATCATCCTCGACAAGGAAACCATGCGCCTGAGCGAATACCCCGTCAATGGCGTACCGGTCGAGGAACTGAACGACTACATCGACGAAATGGCGAGCGGCATGAATCTCGCCTCCAAGCAGAGCCTCTTCGCCCGCGACATCATGACCGGCGCCAAAGCGGCCACAGCGGCATGCATCAGAGGACTGGAGAAAATCATCAGGAAGCACGAGGCCCGATCATGACCATCCGATACGTCGAATGCGCCCACTGCGGCGAGACTGTCGGCACCTACTACGTCACCTGCCCGTACTGCGGATTCAAGCTGGCAGCGCGCAAGCCGACAACTGGCATGGATCCGCTGTATGGCATGACCGACAGCGAATTCTACAAGCGATTCGGGAGCATGTGATGGAAGACGTTGGAATTCTTCTCACGCCGCCACCGGACTTGGTGGAGATCGCCGACGCATTGGACATCATGGCCCAGCCGCACGTCGGCAGCGGTTGGGCGGACCTCAACTTCGACGGCCTTCCATGCAGCACGCCACGGCAGGAAGCCATCTGGATGGAATACAACGGAATCACAAGAGGAGAGGATTAACGGTCGATGTGGTTCAAGGTGGATGATTCTTTCTTCTCGAACCCGAAGACCGCGATGCTGTCGGACGGGGCCACCGCATTATGGCTCCGTTCCGGCTCATGGTCGGCGCAACAATTGACGGACGGGTTCATTCCCGCCCGCATGGTGCCGATGTTCCGTGGCTCCGATGATTCCGTGCGCGAACTGTGCGAGGTCGGGTTGTGGGAGCGTGACGATGAACGGGATGGCTATCGGTTCCACGATTGGAGCGACTACCAGCCGGACGTTGAGGAGGTGGACGCTCTGCGCCGGAAGCGGAGCGAAGCGGGCAAGAGGGGCGCGAACCGTCGTTGGAGCCGGAAAACCGTTGACGAAAATGGCAAAAATGGCAAAACCTATGGCAAATGCCATGGCAAACCTATGGCAAACGCATGGCAAACCGATGGCAAGTCGATGGCAAACTCATGCCCCGTTCCCGTACCCGTACCCGATAAGAAAGAGAAAGAAGAATATTCTTCTTCTTTCTCCAAAGAAAGCGTGAAGGATTTCGGTGAATCGTGGGAGTGCGGCGAAACGGACAAGACGCTGGCCGTGGAATATCCGAATCTCGATCTCGAATCCGCATGGCTCGCGTTCGCGGACCGCCACCAAGATGAAACACGCGCCGTCAACGACTGGACGCGACTGTGGAAAGGCTGGTGCCAACGCAGAGCCAACATGAGCGGCATCCCACCATCGAAATGCCACAAACACACGTGGAAATGCCGCCACGTGCTCGAAGCACTCGGACGCGACGAAGAAACCGCACAGGCAGACGAAAAGGCCTGCGAATTAGCCGACAAACTCAACAAGGAGAAATCATGAAACACGACAACCCGGAAACCATGTGCAGCTTGGAATGGTTGGAACACGAACGCCGCAAGGCATGGCAGGAAGGCTACGCGGCCGGATGGAAAGACCAGGAATGCGACTTCCCGCAATATACAAGCGAAAACCCATACAAGGAGACCATCGAATGAAACACAACCCGTTTGAAATCGCGTTCGGCATCGTATTGACGGTCTGCCTATGCGTCGCCCCGATCATCATATTCATCATCGATTAAGGAGTTCCAAAAATGAGTGACAACGTCAACCACCCAAAGCATTACGAGGCTGGCCCGTTCGAGTGCATCGAACTGACCCGCCTGTTGAGTTTCGACTGGGGCAACGTGGTCAAATACTGCTACCGCTGGCAGTCGAAGAACGGCGTCGAAGATCTGAGGAAAGCGCTCTGGTACGCGAACGACGCGGTGATACACGGCATACCGCTCTACGCCGACACCAATTTGTCCGGCCTGTGCAATGCATTGTTCTCCGCCCTCGTGCACGCCGATTGGGCAGGACTTAGAGGCATTTGGTGGGCATTCGCGAACAACTGTACGAAACGAGAAATTCTAGCGGCCCTCAAGAACAAGATCAACGAAATCGAAAAGGAAGGTGAGTGATGGACGGATTGGACAAGGTCAAGACAATTCTGATTGTCACGCTGGTAGTCCTGATGGGATTAAACATCTATGCGCACTGGCATCTAGCCACGCATCCCGATTACGGCATGGAGACGGTCAAGACCGGCGACGTGACATGGGTCTGCCTGACCGACCATGGCACATACATCGGATGCAACACAGTGGAGGAATACAAATGAAGAAAATACTCGAAGACATGATCGTCAAGTGGCATCAGGCGGGCTATGCGCTCGACGAGATCGCGCCACTCGTGCCGCAAGTGCCAAGAGCCGAAGTCGCGGCCATCATTCACCAGTACGACAAGGAGACTCGACTTTGACCGACTGCCAGCACTGCCACAAGCCAATGAAACCAGCGGCGGACAATCTGCTCTGCCAAACCTGCCGCGAAACCTACTGGCAGCTGATCCGCCAACTCGGCCACGTCCAGCTGCCAGCGCTGCGAAGCATTATGCTCCGTCAGGCGCACATCGGCCCCACAGGCCACATGCCAAACAAAGGCACCGCGCCACTCCCGATCGACACCCGCGCGCAGGACCTCATCAGCGAATCAGAAGCATGGCTCGCCGAACAGGCAGGCAAAATACGCGCCGCATACGCCGCATACGATTGGCGTAAAGCATGGTATGCCATCATCAGCAACAAGCACACCATATTGAACATGCCAACCGCAGCCGACGACTACGCCGCCCTGGAACACATCAGCAGACGCAACGAACGAGCATTGACCCCGGAAGAAGAGCTCATAATCCTCGGCACCTGCCCAAAATGCGACAGCATGCTCACCGGCACGCCAGAAGCCGAATCGGTCACATGCCAAGGCTGCCACAGGGAATGGGCCGCGCCAGCAATCAAAGCAGCCCGAGACGAAAGACTATGGCAAATGCAAATCACCGGCACACCAAGCGACGCGGCAAAAGAACTCAAACGCTACGGGTTGACCGTATCACGCAACCTCATCAGCCAATGGCTCAAACGCGGCAAACTCACCCACGCCACGCCGACAAACACCAAGCGACAGTACGTGTTCAACCTCGGAGAACTAGCAGCCCTACTTGACTGTCACCGTTGAAATGCTATACTGTCGTATGTTCGTAGAATGGTTCAGCCGGAAAATGGTTGGACCATTTTTCATATCCAGCTTCGGTAGCTCAGCGGTTAGAGCACAAGGGATAGCACAGATACCTAGGACGGATGCCAAACCGGCCATGGCTTCATGATTCTTTGGATGCCCGTGATAAGAGATAGTGCATCCCACACCATGCGCTGGTTCGACTCCAGCCCGAAGCACCACAAGGCGGTGATCGTATGCCAGGAAGAGCACGCAAGACCAGCCGCCAATTCGAAAAAGACAAAGCAACATTCTTCGCACAGTGCAAGGCACAACATGCAGTCTGCTGGCTCTGCGGAATGCCGATAGACTACGAGGCGCCGAAGAACACCACTGATGATTCATTCAATCTCGATCACCTCTATCCCGTATCGAAGCACCCCGAGCTGCAGTTCGACCCAGCAGGCTTCCGGCCAAGTCACACCAGCTGCAACCGATTAAGAGGCAACAGTGACCCGCCAGCACCCATCGGCACGCTAAGCCGACAATGGATCAACACAAGCAACTAAAACACCAACCATCAAAGGGATAGGGGCGGTGAAATCCTAAAAACCACCCCGAACCGACCCACTGCCCGCGTGGTTGGTCTTCCTCTCCCCGCTGCGTTCGGTACCCCATCGCGCGCGTGAGGGGCGTTAATGATGAAAGGAGAAGGGAACAATGAATCTTGAGGTGCGGGAGTTCCCGATTTCCGAACTCCACACGTATCGTCGTAATCCACGTCGCGGTGACGTGGACGCCATCGCATCCTCTCTGCGCAAGCGTGGCCAGTACCGTCCGATTGTGGTGAATCTCGGCACGAACGCTTCGAAGCGGATGGAGATTCTAGCCGGCAATCACACGTATCTCGCTGCGAAGCAGCTCGGCTGGAAGACCATTCAGGCAACCACGGTCGATGTTGACGACGATCAGGCTGCGCAGATTGTGCTGGCTGATAATCGTCTGGCCGATTTAGGGGGCTATGACGAGGCTGATTTGGCTGTCGTCCTCCAGTCGGTGTCCGACCTTGAGGGCACTGGATATTCCGAGGATGATTTGAAGACGATTCTTGCATCCGCAGGCAAGCCGTCCATATTGAATGACCCCGATGATGCGCCAGACGTGCCCGATGATGGCAAGACGTTCACCAAGGAAGGCCAGATTTGGGAGCTGGGCGACAGTGTTCTCGCCGTCGGCTCCTGCACTGATGACGCTCTCGTGGACAAAGCGTTTGGGGGGGGGCAGGCGGATTGTGTCTGGACTGACCCGCCGTATGGCGTCGCGTATGAAGGCAAGACGAAGGATAAGCTGACCATTCAGAACGATTCCGGCGTGGATTTCCAGGAGGTAGTCGCCGACGCCTTCCTTCAGATAGTCCGATGCTCCAAGCCTGGCACTCCGGCATATGTGGCTCACTCCGACACGGCAAGGCCGTTCTTCCAGGAGGCGTTCGAGGCCGCAGGCTGCATGTTCCGGGAGAACCTTGTCTGGGTAAAGAACACCATCGTCCTTGGTCATTCCGACTACCAGTGGAAGCATGAGCCGATTCTTTACGGGTTCACGCCAGGTGGCACCGGAAGGCTTGGCCGTGGTGGAGACCACTGGTATGGCGATAACAAGCAGGCCACGGTATTCGAGTTTGACAAGCCCTCACGCAATGCGGAGCATCCGACCATGAAGCCAGTTGGTCTTATCGAGGCGATGATAAGCAACTCATGCCCGCCTGGCGGCACCGTTTTCGATCCTTTCGGAGGATCGGGAAGCACTCTTATCGCCGCATATGATTTGAAGATGCGCGCCGTGCTCTGCGAGCTTGACCCTCGATATGGCGATGTCATCTGCCGACGTTTCCAGGAGCACACTGGCATCATTCCACGCTGTGACGGCAAGGAGCATGATTTTACCACTGAGTGAGGTGTCCGATGCCTGCTGACAAGGACAGGAAAGCACTGAAGCTGTTCTCCGCTTCCATGAGCATTGCCGAGATTCGTGACGAGTTGGGGTTCCGCGACGTTAAGTCTGCTGAGAACGCGATCCGTCGCGTTTTGAAGGAGAATCAGCGTTGTAAGGATGTGGATACTGAGCGGCAGGTGGAGCTTGACCGCTTAGATAATCTTTATCGCGCAGCGTATCCACGTGCGCTTAAGGGCGACGCGAGGATGATTGACAAGTGCCTTTCCATCGGCGAGCAACGTATGCGTCTGCTTGATGCTCCAGAGAAGCGTGAGAATGGTCTGCTGCAGGCATATGAGAAGACGATCGATGGGCTGGGGGAGTCTATCGGAGATGCTGACACGGCTCTTGTACAGTCCGGTCGCATGATTTGCGCGCAGATCGATTACGCGGTGGCGCATGGTACTGGCGTGGAGGTGACGAAGGCCCTGTATCTGGTGCCGCATTTGATGAATGTGCTCACGCAGCTTGGTGCCACGCCTTCTTCTCGTAATGCTTTGGCTGGCGAGGCTCGGCAAGCCACGTCTAATACCGCTTCGGCATCTTCCAGTTCGAAGATCGTGCAGATGGACGAGTTCATGAAGCGTTTCGGATAGGAGGTTGCGATGGCGGCGGAGAATCTTACGGTTTTCGGTGCCATCGATGACGAAAGGCACGGCGTGACCTTGCCGCGTATCTTCACGCCACCGCTCAGGCCGTTGACGAGGGAGACGAGTAATGGTTTCGCGGTGATCGCGTTCGCGGAGATCATGCTGCACGTGCATTTGTATCCGTGGCAGCAGTGGCTGCTCGTCCATGCGCTCGAACTGCTGGAGGACGGCAGTTACCGTTTCCGCAAGGTCATCGTGCTTGTGGCCCGCCAGAATGGCAAGACCACGCTTATGGGCGTTTTGGCCGCGTGGTGGCTTTTCGTGGACTCCAACAAGCATCCGGACAGGGTGCCGCCGGTGAAGTTCCTGGTGGTTGGTGCCGCGCAGACGTTGGACAATGCGAAGGGTCCTTACAATCAGGTCAAAGAATGGTGCAATCCTGCTCCGGCGACTGATGAGGAAGCGGATCTGGTGATTCCTGATCTCGCCTCGATGACCCAGAAATTCGTCAACACTAACGGCGAGGAAGCGATCATCACCCGCTCGAAAGCGCGGTACATAGTCCGTGCCGACAAGAACATTCGAGCCAAGTCGGCGGCGCGTGTCGTGTTCGATGAGTTGCGTGAGCAGCATACGGACGATGGCTGGAACGCGGTGTCGCAGACCACGAAGGCCGTCTGGAGCTCCCAATTGTGGGGCATCAGCAATGCGGGCGATTATCGCAGCGTCGCGCTTCGCAAGCAGGTGGACAAAGGCCGCAAGCTTGTTGACGAGTGGACGCGCCTGAGCGCCGACGGTGGCAATCCGGCCGACGCGTTCCTGTCCGGCGAACAGGACGGCAGCTTCGGGTATTTCGAGTGGAGCGCTCCTGACAAGTGTCCGGTGGATGATGCCGATGCCATTCGCCAGGCGAATCCGTCGCTCGGCTATGGGCCGATGACCGTCATGAGCGTCCGTTCGGATATTGATGGCATGACCGAGGCCGCGTTCCGTACGGAAGTCCTGTGCCAATGGGTGACCGCCGACATCATTCCTTTCATCAGTCCGAAAATGTGGGCCAGCGGCATTGACTCGCGTTCCACGATACCGAATGAGAATCGAGTGGTACTGTCCGTGGACACAAGCGCGGACAGGACGACCACGTATGTGGCCGCTGCCGGAATGCGTGCGGACGGTTTGCCTCATGTTGAGCTGATCGCCCGTCGTGACGGCATGCTGTGGGTGCCGCATTATCTCGACCTTTTGCAGGAGCGTTGGCCGCATATCACAGAGATCGCCGTGCAGGGCAAAGGCTGTCCGGCAGTGGATTTCATCGACCCGCTCATCGAAAAAGGATGGACGGTGCATCTCATCGAAGGCTTCCGTCTGGGCGCGTGCTGTGGCCGTTTCCACGACCGTGTGCGTGAGGGCAAGCTGCGGCATCTTCCGCAGCCCGCCATCGAACAGCAGGTTTCGGTGGCCGTGTCCCGGCGTCTTGGCGAAGTCGAGGTGTGGGACAGAACGAAATCAGCATTGCAGATCAGCGGCCTAGTGGCCGAATCGCAGGCGCTTTATGCTTTGGAGACCATGCAGGCTGAAACGCTTAAACCGAAATACGAGCCCTCGCAAGGCGTGAGGGTCAGATTCTAGATTCTTCACAAAGAGGGGAGTATTGATGGGATTCCTTGACCGGCTCCTCCACAATAACGCCGCAGCTATCGGCATGAAAATGGCCGAAGCCGACGAGCGCCCGATGCCGGCGACCAGCATCCCGCTCGCCAACGGCGACAGTTGGCCGTCCGACATGGATTTCTACGGGTACGCGTCCGGCGCGTATTGCCGTGAATATGCGGTGCGTGTAGTGATTGACTTCATCACCCGCAATATAGCCTCGCTGCCATTCAAGGTGTATCAGAAGAACGCCGATGGTGACGCCGAGGAGGTCACCAGTGGCGCATTGGCCGACCTGATGAAGCGGCCTTCTCCTCTTCCTGGAATGACCCGCTACCGTTTCATCAGCATGCTTCTTCGTGACATGCTGCTCGATGACCGGTGGCTCATGCTCCTGGGCGTGAACGCTGGACGTTTCACGCTCCGTCGCATCCCCTCTGACTGCTATCAGCTTTCCGGCAACGCTTTCGGCGAGATAACCGGCGTGAACCTGCTGACGATGGACAGTCAGCAGGCCATGCATTTTGATCTGCCTGATCCTCGCGTGCATTTGGACGTCGGCTTCATTTCCGGCTTCCAGTTCGGTGACAGCGTGACCAACGTGCTCCGGCCATTATTGGCCGAGGCGAAGGCGATGGCTTCCTACCGGCGCAATATCGCCAAGAATGGCATGCAGGCCGGAGGCTACGTCTACAGGCCGAAGGAGATGCCGTGGCTGTCGCAGGATGATTACGACGATTTTACCAACGGCCTGCGCAATTTCATACGGAATGGTGGCCGTGAGGGTGGCTGGCCAGTCCTCAAGGACGGCATGGAGATGCGCCCTTTGGACAATGTCTTCAAGCCGGTTGACGTCAACGATTTGGAGGCGCGCGACCGAATCAACATCGCCGTATGCAACGCCTTCCAAATCTCGCCGGAGAACATCGGCTTCCGAACCGGCACGAATTCCAATATCAGCGCCTACAAGGAGAAGCTCTGGAACGTGGAGCTCATGCCATACATCGTCGCGCTTGAGGAAGCCTTGAATCTCAGCCTTCCAGAGGCTGTGGGCGAACCGGACTGCTACATCAGGGCGAACGTTGACGCGAAACTGCGCGGCACCACGTCCGAGCAGTATCAGGCGCTCAGCACGGCAACCGGACGGCCTTTCATGACGACGAATCAGGCACGTCAGATTCTTGACATGCCGCGCGTACCGGGAGGCGACCAGCTCATCACTCCGTTGAACGTCAGTGAGGGTGGCCAGCCAAGCCCGCAAGACGGCGGTCGGACGCAGAACGCGCAGGAGAACAATCCGGTCAACGGCGAGGACGCTAAGGCCATGCTCGCCGAATTCAAACGGCTTTACCGATATGACGCGCAATTCCACGCCGAGTGGGACGCGCTCACCAAGGAGGAAACATCATGAGGCTTGATTTCAAGGGCTTCGAACTGAAATCCCTTGATGACAGTCAAGGCGAGGGCGTTTTCAGCGGCTACGCCTCGACGTGGGACAAGGACCTGTACGATGACGTGATCGTCAAGGGCGCTTTCGCTGACACTTTGCGGAATGACTTCCAAGGTTCCGGCGCGGGCATCCCGATCCACTGGCAGCACAAGGACGATAAGCCCACCGACATCATCGGCGAGACGTTGAGCGCGGTGGAGGACGAGCATGGCCTGCTGGTCACGGCCCGGCTCGACCTTGACCTGCCGGAAGGAAAGCGCGCATACGACCTGCTGAAACGCGGGCTTATCCATCAGATGAGCATCGGCTACATCGCCGAGGAGACCGCATTCGTGCAGGACGGCAAGAGCGCGTGGGACGGCTACCGGGAGATTCGCCAGGTGAAACTGTTCGAGATTTCCCTTGTGCAGGTGGCCGCGAATCAGGGCGCGGAGGTGCTTGAGGTGAAGAGCGGACGAGCGATCAGCGCTTCGAACGAAAGCAAGCTCCGCGCGGCGCTCGATAGTCTGCATGAGGTGCTTGACGGCATCGACTCCGACAACAGGAAGCCGGACGATGACGCAACCGACGATTCCACGGATGATTCCAGCGACCAGCCGGACGATTCCACGGATGACCAGAAGAGGAAAGACCAGAAAAGCTTTGACCCGCAGTGGGCTGAGGAATACAAGACCATCAGCGACTTCTTCTCGCTGGAACATTAACCGAAAGGAGTGCCATGAATCTCATGGACAAGCTCGCCGCCGAGAAGAAGGCGGCACAGTCCATCCTCGCCAAGGGAATGGATAACATCACCGAAAAGGAGCAGGAGGAACTCAAGCAGCATTACGCCGAAGCGAAGAAGCTGCAGGAACGCATCGACCTGTTCAAGGAGGCCGGCGAAGGTCTCGCCCGTCTCGCCGGAACCTCGAAACCCGAACGCAAGACCGCCGAGGCGAAGACCCTCGGCGACTTCTACGTCAAGTCCCTGCAGGAGAAGGGTTTGAGCGTGCTCGCCACCAAGGGAGGATTGTTCTCCACTCCGGAATTCAAGGCCGCGTCTGATACCCATGCCGAGGGTGGTGCCGGTTATGCGCCGTTCCTGACCGACACCGACCAGAACGGCGTATGGCCTTACGAACGTCCGCTCGTCATCGCCGACCTGTTCGCGTCCGGCACCATGAGCGGCACCACCATCAAATACCCGGTCTACGGCGAGCTCGAAGGTTCTGCCACCACCGTCGCCGAGGGCGGCCAGAAGCCGCAGCTCCACATGCCTGACCCGACTTGGGAGTCCGACAGCCTGCATGAGGTAGCCGCATGGTGGAAGATCACCGACGACATGGCCGAAGACCTGCCTTTCGTCGTATCTGAAATCAACCAGCACGCCCAATACAACCTCAAGCTGCAGGAGGAGATTCAGCTTCTGTCCGGCAATGGCACCGACCCGAATCTCAAAGGCATCCTGAACCGCGAAATCCAGTCCAAGGGTCAGGCCGCGGACTCCGACCCCGACCGCATCTTCGCGGCCACCACGGATATCGCCACCGCGACAGGCTTCTCCGCCGATGCGGTGGTCATCAATCCGGCGGACTATCAGGCAATCCGCCTGTCCAAGGATGCGAACGGCCAGTATTTCGGCGGTGGTTTCTTCGCCGGACAGTACGGCAATGGCGGCATCATGCAGAACCCGCCGCTGTGGGGACTGCGCACCGTGGTCACCGAAGCCATGACCAAGGGCACGGTGCTCGTCGGCGCGTTCAAGGCAGGCGGCACCATCTACCGCAAGGGCGGTCTGACCGTCGAATCCACCAACAGCCATGAGAGCGACTTCACGAACGACAAGATTACGTTCCGCGTGAAGGAGCGTCTCGCCTTGCAGGTGAAGTATCCGAAGGCTTTCGTCAAGGTGACGCTCGGCAAGGCCGCAGCCAAGGCAGCGGCCAAGGCCGAGTGAGTCTGGGGGTCGGCATGAATGCTGTGAATGTGATTCCTGACATGATTGCCGACCCTTCGGCTTTCGAGGATGATGCCGCCTTCCGGCTTAGGGCGGCGCAGGCGGCCATCCGCCGCGAGTGTGGTTGGCATGTCATGCCGAACGCGGCCTTGACGGGAACGCTGAACACTCGCGGTGGCACGGTGATCCGACTGCCCGCACGTCATGTGACGAGCATCGAATCATTGACAGACCGCGACGGCAACAAGCTGGCTTACGCCTATGACCCTGAGACGGGTCTTGTGGAGTCGCTTTCCGGTGGCTTCCCGGTCGGCGTTGCGGCCATCCGCTACGCGATCCATGCCGGCTATGATGACGCGCCGGACGTGCAGCAGGTGCTTATCAGCGCCGCGAAACGTGCCGGCATGAGTCCGCTTGGGCTTATCACCTCGCAGTCAACGAATGGCAGCAGCGCAAGCTTCGACGTGGTGTCGCTCATGCAGGCCGAGAAGGACAAGCTCAAACCCTACAAGCTGGGAGGCTTGCCATGAGCCTGCTTGACGATTTGAACACCACTGGTGGCGGCTGGCACATGCCCGGAGCGACAAAGTGGAAGCGGCTTCGTGCGAAAAAGGTCATGGACCGGTATTCGGGCGAGTTGACTGGTGAGGATTGGGATCACCCGGACGTGCTGGAATTCAATGGCTCGCTGGCAAGTTCCAGCAGCATGAGGACTCCTGATGCGCTTCGTGAGGAGACTACGAGCACGGCCTACCTCACCTCGCCTGACCCGTCTTTGGATGTGATGCCGGGTGATCGTATCAAGGCCATGCCGGATGACGGCAGATGCTGGGAGGTGTCCGGCTATCCGAGTCGTGACGCGAATGCTTTCACGTCGTGGCAGCCGACGGTCGAGATTCCACTATCCGAGTACAGGGGGTGATGGTCTTGGGTGTGATGGTCAAATTCAACGATCGATATTTCGATGAGCTGATGAATTCGGCTGGCGTCAAGGCCATGACCCGCAGGGCGGCCGAGAAGACGCTCGAATATGCGAAATCGCATGCTCCGGTGGACACCGGCGCGTATCGTGACGGCCTCCAAATCGAGGAGGTCAAGCACGCGCATCGAACCACATGCATGGTGGTCGGCACCGATCCGAAGACCCTGCTCGTGGAATCGAAGACGGGCAATCTCCGCAAGGCGTTGAAGGCTGGCAAGTCATGACCATGGTCCTGCCACCGGATCTTGAGCTTTGGCTGTGCTCGTATCTGCGCGCACGGTTGAAATCGTCTTTCCCGACGATCATCGTTTCGAATCGTGAGCCGGACGATTACGACGGCTCACGACCGCTCGTCGTGGTGCGTGACGATGGCGGATCGCAGTCGAATCGCGTGCTCTTCGACCGGAGCGTCGGCGTGACCGTGCGTTATGGGGCTCGTGCCGCTCCGAAAACCTGCCGTGACTTGGCGTCCAGAATCTACGGCATGCTCACCGACCCCGGTATTTGCTCGCTTGACGGTTCACCGATCGCGGGCATTGATGAGACCGGGTGCAATGGTCCGTATTTCGTGGCCGAGGACGCGAATATCGCCAGATGCTATCTGACTCTCGAATTCTCCGCTATTGGGGAATTCCGATAATCCAATAATTTTTAAGGCGTTGAAACCAAGTGTTTCAGCGCTTTTTTGTTTGAAAGGACAAAATATGGCAGCTGATTCAGCAGGCAATGACCTTAGCTCCGCGAAGATCGTGGTTACAAGCGCCTACCGTTTCGCACCCTATGACGCGACTCAGAAGCTGACCGCCGATCTCATCGCGCCGACCGTGGCCGACGTGAAGACCGGTTTGGACAAGATCTTCAGCAAGGGCGGCTTCGTCGGCCTTATCACCGAGGATGGTGCCCCGCAGGATAGTCGTGACGCCGATGATGCGATCAAATTCCACCAGCCTGGATATTCGATCAATGGCACGGCTTCGCTGACCGAACAGTTCACGGTGGCCGAGGATAACAGCATCACGCGCCAGATGACCATCGGAACGCCGGACACCAATGGCGTCTATCACGTGACCGATGTGATTCAGGATGGCAAGTGGTTCTGCTACAAGGAGACCGTTTTTAAGAACGGCACGCACCGCCGCCGTCTGGGTGTCGTGAATCTGACCGGCAACGAGCAGGGGCAGGAGACCTCCGGCAAGAACACCGGTGACGCTTGGACCATCGAATGGATTCAGGATGACGTCTGCGATTCCGGCAACAGCAAGTATTTGGAGTCCTTCGTGACTCCGACTGTTTCGTCCGGGTCTCACGTCACCGATCATCAGGCTGATGATTCCGAGTCTCAGCCGGTGGCTGACTGATTCAACTCTTCCCAGCATTTGTTTCTTTCTTCCTTTCTTCGCATGTGCTGGGATTCTTCCTCTTCATCCAGTGGAGTAAAGGAATTTTTCATAGTCGTTTGAAAGAAGGAAGCAATGACCAAGAACACCGTGATGCCGTGCGCCGCCGATTTCGAATCCTGGACTCAGGAGGACGAGGAGAAGGCGCTTGAAGCGTCGGCCGAGCGGATGAAGGTGAAGCACCTCATCAAGGACGGCAGCGTATGGTTCCTCGCACCGCACGGCCACATTTACAAGCTGCCTCTGAATCTCAGCATCGATGATTTCGTGCGCCTGTCCGACCTGCAGTCCAACACGGAGCAGATCCAGACGTTGAAGGATATTCTCGCGGCTTTCGCTGGCGAGGATGCGGCCAAGGAGTTGGCGAAGGAGCCGGCAATGGTCCCATTCAACATCCTCAACGATTACGGCGAGCTGCTTGCGAAGATTCAGGGCGTCGAATTGGGAAAATCGTCGGCTTCTGCCAGCTCCTCCAAGGAGACGCCGGCAGTCGAATAAGGGCCGATTTCGCGGCTCGCGGGTGGAGTCTGCAGGCTGATTTGGGCGGCAGACTCCGCTACTGCGACGCGATCGCATTGTGGGAGAACCTTTCGGCCGACCCGAACACTTACACCGGCATGACTGCGGTGCATATGGTGCTGCCGATGGATGCGACGGCAATCATCACCGCGATTCAGGCTGGCGGCACGTCGATTCTTGGCGACCTCGCGCCGGAAAAGGCTTGGAAGACGCACGTCGAAGTGACCGATGAGGAACGTCGTGAGGCGTTGGAGTCGATGAGCAGCATCTTCGGCTTCAAAAAAAGTGAATAGAGGAGGCTGTCATGGCTGGCGGTAGCGAGCTTGGATCCGCGCATGTGAGCATTTTCCCGCAGATGAAGGGCTTCCGCCAGAATGTGGCCAAGGAGACCGGCAAGGCCGTCTCCGACATGAAAAACTCCTTCACGAAGGGCTTCAATGGCGCGCAGCAGGGCAAGCAGATCGGCAGCGCCTTCAAAAGCGGTTTCAACAGTGGTGCGGCCGAGCTGAATTCCGAAGCCCTGAAGTCCTTCAAAAAGGACGTGGCTCAAGCCTCGCAGAAGAATACTGACGCCTTGCTGAAATTCAAGGCGGCTGGCGTGCAGGTGCAGGCCGCACAGGAGAAACTGAACGCCGCCACACAGAAATATGGGGCTGATTCGACTCAGGCTCAGGCTGCGGCCATCAAACTGGAGCAGGCGCAGATCAAGCAAAAAGCGGCCGCCGACAATCTCAAGGCGGCGTCCGACAACCTCAAGACGGAGCAAGCACGGCTCAAGGAGCTTGAGACGCAGTTGGCCGCCGAGGCGGACAAGTCGAAGAACGCGTTCAGCCGTATGGCTTCCGGCTTCACGTCAACCGCCCAGCAGATTGTCGGCAAGATTCCGGGCGTGAACGCGGCGGTGCAGAAGATCAGTTCGACGGCTGGCGAGGTCACGTCCAACATCAAAAGCAAGTTTTCAGCTGCTTGGAATGCTTTGCCGGAGGGTGCGCGTAATGCGGCCGCGAAGGCCGGTAATGCGTTGCATTCGGGTTTGAGCAAGGCTTCCGGGTTCGCTTCGAAGGCGGTGTCCGGCATCGGCAAGGCGGCTAAGGGCATGGCCACCGTCGTGTCCGGCGCCGCTGCCGCCGCTGGCGGATATCTGGTGAATTTCGGCAAGCAGGCCGTCGCTGCGGCGCTCAAGGCCGGTGAGGTGACCGCGAAATTCCAGCAGGTCGCCAAGAACAACAATTGGACGGATGAGGAGCAGAAGTCGCTGCTCAGCCTGAATAAGACGCTTGGCCAGACCGGCGTCATATCCGGCGGCACGTTGAAGGCCGCTCAGGCGCAGCTCGGCACTTTCGCGCTGACGGCGGATCAGGTCAAGACTTTGACGCCCGCTTTGGCGGACATGATCGCCAACAACAAGGGTTACAACGCGACGGCGCAGGATGGCGTGCAGATAGCGAATCTGCTTGGCAAGGTCATGACAGGCTCGGCTACCGCGCTGAGCAAATATGGCGTGACCATGACGGACGCGCAGAAGAAGGTCCTTCAGGAGGGTAGCGCGTCCGAGAAGGCCGCGATGGCCGCGAAGGTCCTGGAAGCGAATTTCGGCGGCATCAACAAGGCCCTGGCGGACACGCCGCAGGGCAAGATGACCATCCTACAGCATGAAATCGCTGGTTTGAAGACTTCGGTCGGCAATGATCTGATCGCGGCTTTCGGTGGTGTCGGCGGCGCGGTCATCAAGATGGTGCAGGCCGTCGAACCGCTCATCACCGCGCTGTTCGACAAGATCGCTCAGCTGGCGCAGAAGATCGGCCCGCCGCTTGAAAAAGTGTTCGGCGCTGTCGCTGACAAGATCAGCAAAATCAATTTCAGCGGCTTCACGGGCCAATTGTCTGGATTGTCCGGCCCTATCGCAGCCGTGACTGGTCTGCTTGGCGCGGCTGGTCTTGGCGGCGCTTTGAGCGGATTGAGTGGCGTGCCGGTGATTGGCGGATTGCTGTCGAAGTTCGGCGGCGTCCTGAGTGGTCTTGGTGGCCCTGTCACTTTGGTGATTGGCGCTCTGGCCGGCCTTATCGCCACGAGCCCGCAATTGCGCAGCGAATTCGGCACGATGCTGCAGAACGTTTTCGTCAGCTTGCAGCAGGCATTCCAAATGCTTCAGCCGTCGATTCAGACGCTCATGACGGCTTTGAGTCAATTGGCGGCAGCTGTCATGCCGGTAATCACCAATCTCGTCGGCCAGATAATCCCGCTGCTGACGCCGATAATCTCCACGCTTGTGGGTGCTTTGGTGCCGGCCATTCAAGGCATTCTGACCGTGGTGACCACCGTCATTCAGGCGATAACTCCGGCCATCCAAGGAGTCCAGCCGGTTGTCACGGCGGTGGTCGCGGCCATCACGGCTGTGATTCAGGCGCTCATGCCGGTCATCTCGCAGATCAGCAGTCTCATCACTGACGTGGTGGCTGCCATCACGCCGGTGATTCAGGGCCTTGAGCCTTTGGTCACGACGGTGGTGCAGGCGATTACCAGCGTGATTCAGGCTCTGGTGCCGGTGATTCAGGCTCTCGCGCCTTTGGTGTCCACCATTATTTCCGCGATTGTCGGCTTCATTAGCTCGACGCTTCTGCCGACCGTGCAGGCCATGCTGCCGTTCATCCAGGGCGTCATCAACGGGATCGCTTCGGTCGTCAGCGGCATTGTCAATGTGATCCAGGGCGTCATCAACATGGTGACTGGCATCATCAACGGCAATTGGTCGCAGGCGTGGAATGGATTCAGGCAGATCGTGCATGGTGCCGTACAGGGCGTGCTCGGCTTCCTTGGCGGCATCGGCAGCGCCATCATGGGCTGCTTCTCCGGTGCTGGCGCATGGCTGTGGAACGCTGGCGCGAGCATCATCAATGGTCTGCTCAATGGACTGAGATCCGCATTCGGCAGAGTGAAGAGCTTTGTGAGTGGCATCGGCGATTGGATTGTCAGGCATAAGGGTCCGCTCAGTTACGACAAGGTGATGCTTAAGCCTGCTGGCTTGGCGATCATGCAGGGCTTTGACAAGAGTCTCAAGGCTGGCTGGAAGGACGTGCAGCGCACCGTGAACGGCATGAATGCGCAGATCAATGGCGGTTTTGATGTGGATGCGTCGAAGTCGGGGCGCGCGAATGTCAGCAATGGCGGTGGTTCGACCACGTATGTCCAGCAGACCTTCAACTATCCGGCGATCGCTCCGACGAGCATCAGCACGCAGCAACGATTGCAGACGGCGGCGATGCCGCAATGGTGACACACAAGTGAAAAGGGTGGTGCAATGATTCTCACGGATTATCTCATCAATGGTCAGCAGCTGACTGGTGAGCGTTCGAGTCTGATAGTCGGCACCACCCATTTCACGAGCATCAGCCCGCGTATTGATTCCGTGACGGTGAACGGCCGGTCCGGCGTCATGCTTCCGGCTGGGCCGGTGGCTTTCGATGCGCCGGAAATCACGTTGAAATTCATTACGGGCGGGCCTGATGCGGATACTTTGATGCACCGCTTTTATCGGCTCTGCCGCCTTGCGTCCGAGTTGACTCGTGTGGAGCGTGACGTGTCCACTGGTCTGACGCGACGCATGACCGCCAAGGCCGTGTGCACGTCCTGTCAGCCGGACGGTGACGAAATACCCTGGAGCAATCATCGTGCCGCCACGGCGGTCTTTCAACTGCCTGACGTGTTTTGGCAGGGTGATTGGCAGATTGCCACGCTTCCCGCTGTGGGCGGTGTCTTGATTCATGGCAAGGCCAAGCCCGGCAGTGAGGGGTGGTATTCCAATGCTCCGCTGCTTAATCTCATCCTCCGTTTTTCGAACGTGTCGTCCGTGACGGTGACGGACCAGGTGACCGGCACGGATATCAAGTGGAGCGGGCCGAATGCGTCGAATCTTTATCTTGATGCTGGTAATCGTCGCGCATGGACCGCAGGCGGCAACAACGCTTGGACTGGCGGCACTGATGTGACGTCCGGCGTCAACTGGACGAGCGAACCGTTGCAGGTGTGGCCTGCCGTCGATTCCTGCAGCTACTCGCTGCAGGTTAAACAGTCCGGCGCGTCTGCTGTGACGTGCCGTTACAAACCTTCGTGGGAGTGATTATGGCTAAATCTTTGCATGCTCGTCTCGTGGCCTACCGGCCTTTCGGCGCGCGTATCGGCGTCCTTGCGGAGCCGGTTAGCTTCAGCGCATCCATGCTCCACGATGATGACGGCGCCATCAGCATCGAGTATTCGATGCTGTCGGGTGACGCTCAGGCATTCGACCGTGAGCTGACCGATGGCCTTGAAGTGGCCGTGGAAGTGTCGGACGGTAGTGGCTTCAAGGAGCCGGATAATGCGCGTTTCGTCATCACGGGCCGCTCCGGCAAGACCGATGACCGGACTCGCACCGTCACATACAGCGGCCAGTCGATCAGCTGGCTCCTGAGCAAGGCGGAGAACAATGATTCCAGCCATCTGCTCGCGGACGGCGATAATAAGGGCAAGAGGCCATTTTATTCGGCTAATCCGGGCGTGATTTTGAAGACCATGCTTGACGAGAACCGTCAGCGTGGCGGCGTGGCCACCGGTCTGACCTTGGGCTTCGACACGGCCAAGGACGCGGCTGGCAGTAATTGGGCAAAAAAGTACACTCTGTACTATTCGCTCGGCACTGATTTGCAGACCATCCTGGACGCCCTGGTCAATGGTGGCGGCTGCGACTGGCGCACCACAGGTAGGACGCTCAAGCTTTGGAATGCGGACAGCACGGCATTGAGCCGTGACCTGAGCAAGAACGTCATCCTGCGATTGGCGCGCGACATCGGCGAGGCCCCATACGAGGAGAGCATCAGCGATCTGGCCAGCACTATCCTCGTCGAGGGTGACAATAATCTGCTTTTCCGCATGGATAATCCGAGTGCCCCGACGCCGTGGGGCAAGTGGGAAAGCTACAGCAGCCAAGGCGGCGTATCCGATAAGGACACCGCTCAAGCATTTATGCAGTCCACTTTGGATGACGCGGCGAGGGTGAGAGGCCAGTACACGCGCAATCTCATCGTCAATGACGTGGACAGTCTGCCGCTCGTCGACTATCATGCCGGCGACTGGATAACCGCGCCAACAGTCACTCACGGCGAGAAGGTGCGCGTGCAGGAAATCGACCTGTCGATGCGTCAGGGCGAGGGACTGACCGCCAGCCTCGCACTGAACGACATCAAATATGACGCTTCCGTGCGTCAGGCGAAGAAGATAAAGGGCATTACCGGTGGCGCGGCATTGGCAGGCAGTGAGAGCGGCACCACCGCCTCTTCCGACCATGACCATCGCGTGCCGAAAGCGCCGCAGGGTCTCATCGTGCAGACCGACGCCTACATTGGCTCGGACGGATACGCGCGCGGCTTGGCCACGGCATTGTGGTCCGCCGTGACCGAAGCCACGGATAATACCGCCATCGAAATCAGCAATTATGCTGTCGAGTGGAAATTGCATAAGGATGGTGCGCCGTGGCATTCCGCCGGCACGACCGATAAGACGCAGCTTGGCTTTGGTGGCCTTGATTGTGGCACGCGAATCGAGGTGCGCGTCAGAGCTGTGCCGACATATTCCGACAAGCTCGGCGAATGGTCGGAAGTCTTCGTGGCTACAGTGGAGTCGGATACGACGCCCTGCTCCGTGCCATCGAAACCAATCGTCTCCTCCAAGTTGGGCGTTGTCACCATCCACTGGGATGGCAGGACTGCAGCCGGCACGTCGATGGAATCGGATTTCGACCATATCGAGGTCGGTGAGGGTGCGACGGCATCCAGTATGAAGGTTGTGTCCGCGACGCAAGCCGGTCAGGGAGACTACATCGTCACCGGCCTGAGCATAAGCAGCCAGCACAGTTACGCGCTACGCTCAGTGGACCATGCCGGCAACAAGTCCGGCTGGTCGTCCATCGCCTCGGTGACCGTGGCCAGTGCCGTCCCGCAGGAGACCTTGGATTCCATCAATCAGGGCATCGCCAAGGCCGAGGCCGAGGCGAAAGCCGCGAAGACCACCGCCGACGGAAAAAACAAGGTGTTCACCCAGGCTACGGAGCCTGCGCATGCCGGATTGACAAATGGCGACCTGTGGCAGAAGCTCGACTCCAGCGGACACATCTCCTCCGTCAACGTCTGGAACGGCACGAAATTCACGGCCTACAGCCTCGTGGCCGACAGTCTGCTCGTCCCAGGAAGCGTCAACGGATCCGTGCTCATCAAGGACGGCACGGTCGAAGCGAAGAACATCAAAATCGGCAATGGCGAGATTCTGACCGAACTTCTGAAAGCTCGGAAAATCGTCACCGACGACGTGGAGGCCGGACAGTTCAAAGGTTACGTCTTCACCGGCGCGATATTCCAAAGCTCCGAGGCTGAGAACACCGGCATGAAGCTCAACAGCCGCTCGTTGCGGATGTGGGATTCGGCCCATAACCAGACCGTCTATTTGGACGGCGAAGGCAAGTCGAATCTGCTGACCGGCACGTTCCAGACCCGCACGAGCGGGCATAGGGTGCGCATCAGCCCGGACTATCAGTCGTACGCAATCGGCGGTTCGGAGACTTTTACCGGTGACGGATTGGAATTCCCGGCCTACAAAGGCAATTCAGCCTATTACTCTTTTCCGGCCATTGCTTCTGTCATCCAGTCGAATCAGGTCGGCGCGATGGGCGAACTGGACTTGTGGAGCGGACACATCGCTAAGAACGATCCAGCCGCCTTCATGCGGCTGGTATCCAAACCACGCGAGCGTGGCGGCACTGGTGCCCAAGGCATCAAATCTGAGGTGTTTGCCACGGCGAACACGGATTACGACGAGCCTGACATTACGAAAAAAAGCCGGGCATACCTGCAATTGACTGGTGATGCCAATGATGGGTCGAGCGTGTGGCTCGAAGCCGAAGACGGGGGTGGTTCGGTCGGAGTCGGCATGAACATCCACACTGGATACCTGTATCTTGGCGGCTATCTTGGCGGCATCACAAACCGCTGCACTTTCCACGGCCAGGCCGCGTGGAAGGCGTGGTGGCCGAATTCCGGCGGCACGATCGCGACCGGCGCATCAACGCAGATCAATTGCACGTTCAGTCCGACTAAATTCGGACACTATTACGTCGTCGCGAACGCGGATTCGCAATGGGCCGGCATCATCGCGCATCCGGTAAACACGGGCGGCCAGAGCGGCTTTCAAATGAAGCTTTACAACGCCGACCATCAGCCTTGCCCGGTCGAAGTGTGGGCCGAATACCTCGCCTATCTGGTCAAATGATTGGAGGAGATCTTGTCATCGACTTTTGAAATGGATGAGAACGGATTGTGCATCATCCGCTGCGATCCGCCGGTGAACGGGTCGGACAGTTTCGTCTTCACGCCCGATGTGATCGCATCGTGGAAGGCGCTGCTCGGATTGGCTTCGACCCGTGAGGCTATCGCGGCGATCATGCAGGGAAGGGAGGACGTGAGCCGATATGATCCGAAGACCGGCAGGGGCGTGTGGACTGGAGCGTTCGAAGCGTTGGAGTCGGCTTTGGCGGATTCCGCCACCGGGGTGAGCATGCTTTCCGCTGATGGGGAAGTGTTGGACGATCCGCTGACCGCCGCACGCAACAAGACCCGTGAGGGGATGAGCCTGCCTGTCATGTCGAATGAGACCGACGCGCGGATGCGCGCCGCATTGACTGCTGACGGTTCCGATGCGGAAGCGTCGAGCGGCATCGACGTGGCATGCACAAGGAATATCGACGGATTGGATGAATTCCTTGACGACGAATCCAGTAAAAACATGCTTGACGAATGCGAGGAACGATTCTTCGCTTCGCTCATGCCACCAATAAAGGAGGGATGATGCAGCAGATTCCAGCCGACGCGAACGAGGTGATCGGCCAGCTTTCCATGCAGGTCGGCCAGCTCTCAAAGGAACTCGCGATTTTGAAAAGTCAATTGTCGGCGGCGATGAAACTGATTCCAGCCGACGTGCTCGAAGCCATGGGCAAGGAGGAACATTGACGAGGATACGATTTCGTTTCCGCGAGCCGGACGGTCTGACTGACGGAGGCTCATCTCCACGTGGACTGGTGGTCTGCTCTCCGACGAGCCGCGTCGTCCAAAAGGACGAGAGCATCATGCTGCCATTGCCGTTCGTGGCGCGTCTTCCGGATGATGGCGGCGATCTGCTCGTTTCGTTGCAGCCGACCGGCAGGGACTGGTGTTGGACCATCCGCGAGCAGGTCGAAGGTTACACTCACGTGCGGCGCGTGATCGTGCCGGACAGCGTGCAGACACTGGATTACGCGACATTGGGCGAGGCGTCGTGGGCTTCGTCCGCCACGTCGGGCGGTCTCGTGCACAGCATGCGAGTGTATTCCGGCGTCATCACGTCGGGCGCGCACGTGCCCGCCACCGAATTGAAACCGTCCGACAATGTGACGGTCGGCGACACGTGCGTGGATTCGACCGGCAGGGTGTGGATGATCACCGGTCTCGTCGATTCGGACGTGGTGTTCGGCGTGGACACCGGGGTGACGCTCGGCGGCAAGGGCGAGCGTGGATTGAGTTTCCGCAGCGGCATGGGCAGGCCGTCCGACCTGACCCAGGGCATCGTCGGCGACACTTATATCGACCTTGAGACCGGCGACGTGTACCAGCTCCAGCTCTGACTTTTTCACGCATCTCACAACAAAATAATTCAATTTCCAAGGAGGAATTAAAATGGCATGGACTGCGACAGGCGGCAACCTTAAAGGACCCAAGGGCGATCCGGGTACGAATGGCGCAAAGGGGGATGCGGGCACGAGTCTGCACGTCGCCAACATCAGCGTCTCAAGCAACAGCGACGTGGCGACGAGCGTGCTCTCGCCATCCGCGCCGATGACGGTAGGTGACCTGATCTCCGACAACAACGGAGATTTGTTCACGATCACTTCCATCGTCAATGAGACGACCGTACACGTTTCCAACGTCATCAGTGGCGTGAGCTTCAAGGGGCCGCAGGGTGAGCGAGGTACGGACGGAGCGCCTGGCAAGGACGGTACCGGCGTCACTATTCTTGGCTCGTACGATTCCCTCGAAGCGTTGAAGGCCGAACACGCGACGGGCAATGCGGGCGACGCCTATCTGATTCACGGCGCCCTGTACGTGTGGGATACGGTCGGCTCAGACTGGAAGGACGTCGGTACCATCCAGGGGCCGAAGGGCGATAAGGGCGAACCTGGAACTGATGGTACGGATGGTACGCCCGGCAAGGACGGTCTCGGATGGTCCTATGGACACGGTGTTCCGTCATCGACTGGAGTGCCGGTTGGCAGCTTGTATCTTGACCTCGATACCGGCAACGTGTACGCATTTAACGCCTAGGGGTGGAATATGACATGGTCTAACGTCGGGAATTTGAAAGGACCCAAAGGCGACGTGGGCGAGACCTCCGACGGTATTCCGCAAGGGGCGATCGTCCTCGCCTACAATGCCAGTCCAACGTACAAGGCACTGCAGAAAAGCGATGAATGGATCGAATCTGGGAATTTCACCATCCGAATAAATAATCCGGCCTATGATGCCAGCGGCAATCCGACACCGAATGATACCAGTTCAGGACAACGTCGGCTCGTCCTATTCGCCAAGGCATTAACCGAAACCGTCGATGTCTTCATTGGTAATTCAACCACTGCGATTTGGGATACGGCACCGGTGGATAAAAACTGGACGACTCTGATCTCGAATGCTGACGGGGTTGAGAACGTCAATGTCGCGGTCGTCGGAGCTGGGTTCCAGAACGCTGCAGACGAAAAACATGCATTCCCCGATCAGGTCACGACTGCCATCGGCAAGACGCAGGGGAGGACAGTCCGTCGAGTTTTCCTAGTTGGGATCTGGAATGACGACCCCTACATCAGATCAGATTTTGATACTGAGAAATCAGTCATAACAAAGACTGTCACCATGATCAAATCCGCATGGCCCAGAGCGCAGCTGATATACATTCCTGAGGTTGCACCACAGACACCATATTCTAAAGATCAGGTCAAAAATTTTAGCCAAATCATCGATCAGTTGTACACGCTGTTCGAAGACAATGGGTTCAACGTCCCCCACGACTGGTTCGACTGGCTGCCGGACGGCGAGACAAATGGATATATGCACGATAACATCCATCCTAATGCCAAGGGTATGAATGTCGCCGCACACAAAAACCGTGAATGGGTCAACACGCTTTCGGGGCCGAGGATTGACGGCGAGATTCCTGCATGGAATGAATGATTTCATGGCATGTCGGATTGCCGCTCGTGTTCGCCGCCTCTGACCACCCGTGTTAAACAAACCAAAGCCCCGCCACGTGCGGGGCTTTTCCATAAAGGAGATGTAATGTGCTGCAAAATTTTCTAGCCGGTTTCGGAGGCGTGGGCGGCGCGTGCGCGCTCATCACCCTGCTGCTCAAAGTCTGGCCGGGCGCTTTGGACGCGCTGGCAACCGGATTGTATTCGCACGTGCAACCGGAACGATTGCCATACGATTCGCCGCTCTCGCAGCATTTCGCAAAAACCCGACAGCTCGGCGAACGCACCGAAAAATTCGACGGCCGTTTGGACGAGCTATGCCGTGACACGATCAAAAACACGTTGATTTCGCTGATTTACGGCGACAAGGACACCGACCATGGCGAGGCCGTCAGATACGAGTTGGCGAAGCTTGAGAAATTGGACGCGCAATGCTGGATCGTCAACGCGGCCGAAAAATACCTGGAGGACAGGCAATGACGCATCTTATGATCGCTGGCGGCATATACCTGCTGCTGCTCGCGCTCATCCTCGTGTTCAACCATGGCGCGCACAGGCATTGATTTTCACACTTCAAAGCCATCCCACTTCGGGATGGCTTTTCCATTTGCCCCTGACTTAGGGGCGGGAAGGAGAGGAATTTGGGCATGCTCGCTTTGGCGTCCGCGGCCGCCATGTTCGTCGCGCTGCTGCTTGCGGTGGCGTGGCTGCTGTGGCATGGCCATGACGTGCCGGTATGGCTCACCTGTGTTACGACGCTGATTCTGGCCGCGTTCACGCTCGTCTGCGTCGTCCTGCTCATGCTGCCGCTCCTGCGACTGCTGGAGATGGCCGTCATGATGTGGACGCTCGTTTTCGCGTAAAAACCATCAAAAAGGAGGAAAAATATGAAATCATGGGAGAATCTGGAGGCTGACGAGAATCTCATCCTCTCCACGCACATGACCAAGGGACGCCAGGGATGCAAGGTCGACAAGATCGTCGTGCACCATAATGACGGCAACCTGACCGGCAAGGATTGCTGGGACGTGTGGCAGACCCGTGAGGCGTCCGCGCACTATCAGGTGGCGGCGGACGGCCGCATCTCTCAGCTCGTTTGGGATACGGATACCGCATGGCATACCGGCGACTGGCCGTCCAACCTGACCAGCATCGGCGTGGAGCATGCCGACATCTCGGCCGACCCGTGGATGTTGAGCGAGGCGACCTTGGACAACGGAGCGCACCTCGTGGCCGCGCTCTGCAAGCATTACGGCCTCGGCAGACCACAGTGGCGCGTCAACGTTTTCCCGCACTCCGACTTCACATCCACCAGCTGCCCGGCCAGCCTCGCCGGAGCCCAGTGCGCAGACTACATGGCTCGCGCCCAGGCATGGTACGACAGGATGACCGGCGCGACTGCGCCGACGCCAACCGTCCAGCCGACGCAGACTGCCACGTCATCGTCCGCCGTAAACGTGTTGCAGGGCACGTATCGTGTGGCCGTGGATGGGCTTAACGTGCGCGACCGTCCGAGTGTTTCCGGCAATGTGGTCGCCACCTATTCCAACGGCCAGACCGTCAATCTGGACCATTGGGGCACGGTCGCTGACGGCTACATCTGGGGCCGCTACACGGCTTACAGCGGAGCGGTGCGCTACGTCGCGCTGGCTCCGGCGGATAAGAGCGCCTGGTATCTCGTCAAGGTCTGAAAGGAAGGTGGTATTAATGGCTGAGCATGCGCGTTCCACGGTCGAGACGGTCGTGGACGATCTTTCCGACGACTACAAGGATTCCGGTGGCTATAGGCCGGTGTTCAACGATACGGTCAGGACCGTCATCTACGTGGCCTCTCTGGCCGCGTCCATCGTCGGTTTGGGTTTCATGATGTTCGGTGATGCGCAGGTGGGCGGTTTCATTTCCACCGCCGCCGGTGTCGTTGCGTCCGGTTTCGGTGTCGCCTACAATCCGCTGCGCAACGCCTGACCGTGGAAACTCAACATCGGGTGTGGAAAAATTTGCGGCACTGTAGTGTCCGTGGAATTTTTTACACCCGTTTTTTAACATGTGCCCCTCTCTCAGCTGATGCTGGGGGAGGGGGTTTTTCTGCGTTTCAGGTAGAATCTTCGTATGCTCAGAATCGATGAACGTGAACTCAAGGCGAAACTCAACGAGCATAAAAGCTTGATCGGACGGGGCTCGGTTGGTGACGGAATCGGCAATCTCGTCGCCGGAGTGTTCTATATACTTACCGTCCGGACGACTTCTGGACTGCGGCAGTCGACACAATGGACTCTTTATGGCCTAGGCGCTATCATCATTGTTATCGGCGTGGCCGCGTTGTTCTCCAAAAGACTCAGTGCCGCGAAGCTCTACAAGGAAATCGAGACGATGAACAGACGGCCCAGCTCTCTTATCGCTGTCAAGGATGGCGGGAAACTGTCCAACAGGTATCTAACCTACTATGACGAGCCTTGGGGATGCTGGTTTCTGCCGAATCACAGTTCGCGCGACTCGTATTCAGAGGACAAGGCCAGAATGTCTGAATACCTTTCCACTGAATTCAAGATACCGGAAGACGATTTCACCCTTGGTTTTCTTGGGACCACTACGAGCGCGAAATGGTCCACGGAGCATAATGAGGAACGCACTTATGATTACCGGCTGTATACGGCGACGGTGTCCGTCCTTCCCGCGGATTGGCGGTTGGATGGCGAGTTCATCGTCGGTTCGAAGCGTTGCCGTTGGATGACTTTGGATGATATGCGGAACGACCCGAAGATTTACGAGATCAACTCCGATGTCATTCAGATGCTCGGCGATCGCATCTGATTTGATTGGATGGTTTTAGGGTCTTCGCCTGGAATGTTTTCTGGGTGAAGACCCTTTTCGTTACTCTGTTTTGTTTTTGCGTGGCCTTCCTCCGCCGACCCCGCGCCCGGGCCTTG
>UMII01055851.1_pt1 | contig 37827 bp, 26 predicted proteins | sample 1965731 | NCBI WGS metagenome assembly UMII01 (sample SAMEA4836118, study PRJEB28245) | human gut metagenome | biome: gut microbiome; material: fecal sample | place: Denmark | collected 2008
AAGATTTAACCATCATTGGGAACTCATAAGCTTCGTTTGCTTTGAGATCTTTGAACTGATCCGGAAGATCAGCGGCCATAACTGTTGATGCAGACATACCTGCTACCATTGCTGCACAGATGCTTAATGCTACTACTTTTTTGAAATTCATAATTTACTTCCTCCTTATAAATTATATAGTTTTTTATTATGATGATACGTCAGTAGGAAATTTCTGACGCCCCACATCCTTATGGAATTTTGGTTGTCAAAGCGGATATCAGTAATCCGCTTTGATTTTATACTGCTTACATAGCAGCTTTTTTCTTTTCTTTGATGATATCGATCAGGACTGCGATGATAAGTACAAGACCTGTGATGATCTGCTGCCAGTTTGCCTGCAGGCCGACATATGGAAGACCTGTTTTCAGAAGCATAATGACAAAGATACCAACAAATGTACCGATTACGGAACCGTAACCACCGGTTGCTGCAACACCACCGACGAATACACCGCCGATCGCATCCATTTCAAGTCCGGCACCGGTACCCGGCTGTACAGTAGGTGTAACTGCTGCATAAGCGATAGCTGCAAGACCTACAAACAGACCACATACTACATAAACCATTACATGGTAGAATTTTACATTGATTCCTGAAAGAGCTGCTGCTTCTTTATTGGAACCGATTGCGATGGTGTAACGTCCGAATTTTGTATGGTTCAGAACGAATTCCATCAGAAGTACCAGAATGATCATCCACAGGAAACCGATTGGGTAACGGGAAGCGCTTCTTCCTGTACCAACTGTAATCTTGAAGATTGTGTGGAACCATCCACCATCCTGTGTAAGTCCCGGCCATGGTGTAGCACTGCAGAGAGAGCCGGCACCACGGGTAATCATACATGTACAAAGAGTTGCAAGGAATGGCGGCAGGTTCATGATTCCGATCAGGACACCATTCAGTGCTCCGATCGCAATTCCCAGTACCAGGCAAAGTACCATAGCTGCTGCTACCGGCCATCCGTGGCTTCTTACCATTGTTCCGGCGATCAGTGCGTAACACACCATACCGGTTCCGATTGACAGGTCTACACCACCAGTGATAAGCGGGAATGTAACACCGATTGCCATCAGAAGATCATAGTAAGAAAAGTCCAACATACTTAAAAGTGTTGTATACTGTCTGAACTCCTTACTCATAATAGAGAAGATTGCAGACAGTGCAATGATAACAAGTAAAACAATAAATCTCTGATCACTTATAATACTTTTTTTCTTCTTAGTCATGACTGTCCTCCCCTTAATTGATATTTCTTGTTGCCTTATCCATGATGTGTTCCTGTGTTGCCTCAGAAATATCAATATTTCCTGTCACTTTACCTTCACACATTACGATGATACGGTCACTCATACGGAGAATCTCTGTCATTTCAGAAGAAATCATGATAATAGACTTTCCTTCTGCTGCCAGTTTACTCATTAACTTGTAAATTTCGTTCTTCGCACCAACATCGATACCTCTTGTCGGCTCATCGAAGATCAGGATATCACTGTCGCGGGTAAGCCACTTCGCAATAACGACTTTCTGCTGGTTACCACCGGAAAGGTTCACTACCAACTGATCTCCGTTCGGTGTCTTTGTAGCAAGTTCTTTGATGTATTTCTCAGAAACTTCTTTTTCTTTTGCTTTGTTGATGAAGATTCCGCTTGTGAACTGCTCCATCGTTGCCAGTGTTGTGTTTTCATTTACAGATTTCTGAACAACAACACCATATCTTCTTCTGTCCTCAGACAGATAACCGATACCATATTTAACAGCATCCTGTGGGCTGTTGATAGTTACTTCTTTGAGCTGGCCGCTCTGTTTGTCCATGATGGAAATCTTTCCGCTCTGTTTCGGATCGGCTCCAAACAGTGCTCTTGCAGTTTCGGTACGTCCTGCACCCATCAGACCGGAGAAGCCAAGGATCTCACCTTTTCTCAGTTCGAAGCTTACGTCCTGAACCATCTTACCTGCATTCAGGTTTTCTACTCTAAGAACCACCGGTGCATCCGGTGCTACCATGCTGTGTTCCTTAGGATCTTCATAAATAACACGACCAACCATCATGTTGATGATGTCTTCTTTTGTACTGTCTTTTGTAATCAGAGTTCCTACATATCCACCATCTCGCATGACTGTTACACGGTCTGTGATGACTTTGATCTCATCCATACGATGTGAGATATATACGATACCGAGGTTCTTCTCACGAAGATCTCTGATGATTACGAACAGGTCAGCGATTTCTTTTTCTGTAAGAGCTGCTGACGGCTCATCGAAGATGATAACTTCTGCTTTGTGGGAAATAGCTTTTGCAATCTCACACATCTGCTGTTTACCAACTGTTAAGTTGCTCATCTTTTCTCTTGGGTCGATCTCGATGTTCAGATCCTTGAATAATTTCTTTGAATCTTCGATCATTTTCTTATCGTCTACACGGATACCCTTTTTCGGCTCACGTCCGATAAAGATGTTCTGTGCAACGGTCAGGTCACCGACCATGTTTAATTCCTGATGTACGATTACGATACCATTGTCCTGTGCCTCACGTGTATTGTGGAAAGCCACTTCCTGACCTTTGTATGTAATAGTACCGGAATCCTTCTGATAAATACCGGTAAGAACTTTCATCAGTGTTGATTTACCGGCACCGTTCTCTCCCATAAGTGCATGTACTTCGCCGCGTCTTACTTCGAAATTAACGTGATCCAGGGCATGAACACCAGGAAAGGACTTATCAATATCCTTCATTGTTAAAATAACGTCACCCATTGTTTCATCCTCCCTTTCGATCAGTTCTTTCTACGTCTTGCAGAAACGTCGGCATATACAGCTACGATTACGATGATACCTGTGATGATCATCTGCTGTCCTTTACCAAGACCAAATGCCATGATTCCCTGCTGCAGAAGAGAGATAATAAATACACCGATTACAGTACCGCCGATGGAAGCAAGTCCACCAACCATGGATGTACCACCCATTACACAACCAGCAATTGCTTCGTTGTTGTACTGATCGCCATAACCAGGCTGAACGGTTGTATATGTAGCTACGAAAAACAGTGCTCCAATTCCAACTAAAACGCCGCAGATTACATATGAAAGCATGTTCCATTTCTTTGTATCTACACCAGAAAGTCTTACGGCTTCTGTGTTGGATCCGAGGCAGAGGATGTAACGTCCAGGTTTGGTATTGTAAAGAATGATTCCACAGATAATTGCTGCTCCGAGGAAGATCACCAGACCTACCGGAAATCCTTTATAAGATACAATGTTACGGAACCAGCCGTTTGTCGGGTCACTTGCCAGCGGCCAGCTTACGGACTGTGTTTTTGTGAATACAGATGCGATACCTTTTGCAATATTCATGGAAGCCATGGATACGATGAATGGCGGAACTGATAAGTAAGATACCAGCCATCCGTTAAAGATACCAAATGCAAGACCGATCAGTACACAGATTACCATTGCTGCTGCGCATGGAACCTTGTAGCTTGTCATGCAGTAACCGGAAACGAGTGCACAACAGAACATTACCGGTCCGATGGAGAAATCGATTCCTCCTGTTGCGATTACGAATGTGACACCAAGTGACAGGAAGCCAAGGAAATATACATAGTTCAGTGTGGACTTGATACTGTCTCCAACAGGGAACTTACTTCCGAGAACCACCTTGAAAACTACGAACATCAGAATCAGGATGCAGACAAGTAAGATCCTGTTCAGGCCGAGTTTTTTCACGATTGGATTTTGTTTCAGCTTTTCCAATTTTTCGCCCTCCTTAAAAGTTTTACACACACATCTTGCGTTTTCTATATAATACCGTGAATACCGCACAATTGTAATGGAAAATCTTACAAAAAAAGGTTAAATATTTACGGTTCGTCCATAAATATTTAACCCTTTTTATATTTTTTTTACTATTTTACTAGGAAAGCTTCAATGTATTGAACGGAAACAGCAGTTTTTCGATTTCACTGTCATACATATTATCCGGTGTCACAAGTTCGCACCCGGAATTTACATCTTTCTCATAGCTCTTACCGCGGAGCATCAGAATGGTCTCTTTTACACCAATATAACCCATCTTAAAAGCTTTCTGTACAACAAGGCCTTTAAATACTCCGTTTTCCATAAGCTGAACAGCCTCCTGTGAACTGTCGATGCCGACTACCTGGATTCTGTCTTTGGCTCCGGCCGCTTTTACTGCCCGCGCCGCTCCGACAGACGAATACTCATTCATTCCGGCAACCATCTTGAGATTTGGATATTTTTCCATAAGCTCCTGCGTAAGTTTACGTGATTTCTCATACTGGGAATCGCAGTAAACTACTTCAACAATATTTTTTGCCAGATCTCCGAGACCTTTGCGGAAGCCTTCTTCACGCTCGACTGCAGTTGATACCCCTTTGACATGAGCAACAATCGCGATCTGATCATCCGGATCAAGAAGTGTTGCCGCAAATTTCCCCAGTTTTTCTCCTGCCTCGAGGTTATCTGTCGCTACCGTCAGATCCTGTACCTTCTCCTCGGTATAAGAATCGATAAAGCTGATGCGGATACCTTTTTCTTTTGCCTCTTTCAGAAGATCATTGGATTCTGTAAAACTGGATGGTGAAAAAAGGATTGCATCCGGTTCTTCAGAAATAGCTTCTTTCAGAAGTTCATTCTGCCGCTCAATATCATTTTCCTCTGTCGGTGCTTTGATCTCAATATCGGCATTATATTCTTTGGCTGCCATTTTGGTTCCGAGGATCAGTGCTTTCCAGAAATCATTCGTGCTGTCCTCAACTTTTGGAATATAAACAAGGGACATTCTTCTTTCTTCAATTTTTTTCTGGCGGTACCAGGCTGCGCCTCCAATCCCGCCAATCAGACAGATCACAAGGCAGATACTCAGCCATTTTTTCTTTTTTATCATTTCTGTCCCTCCTGTCTGCCCGGAATCGTGATCGTTGCTGTCGTGCCTTTGCCCACCACACTCTCGTAAGTAATGCCGTAATCTTCACCGTAATAAAGTTTCAGCCGCTTCTGTACATTATATACGCCAACTCCGTTTGAATGATAATTTACTTTGTGGCGGTCATAAATATGAGCCAGCGTTTCTTCATCCATTCCGACACCATCGTCAATGACCTGAAGAACAGCATTTCCGTCTTTCGGAAATCCCTTTATAATAAGAAGTCCTTTGCTCTCTTTGTACTTCAGACCATGGTAAATCGCATTCTCAATAATCGGCTGAAGCACCAGTTTGATCAGTGGGATATGTAATATGGAAGGATCTACATCAATCTGGAATTCCAGTTTATCTTTGTAACGCATTTTCTGGATTGTCAGATAGCCACGTGCATATTCTACTTCATTGGCAATCGGAACAACCTCATCCTCGTTACTGATACTCTGGCGAAGAAGCCTTGCAAGTGAAGCCGTCATCAGGACAACCTCCTCATTTTTCTTTCCTTCTGCCATCCAGATGATAGAATCCAGCGTGTTATAAAGGAAATGTGGGTTGATCTGAGACTGAAGTGCTTTCAGCTCGCTCTTTCGCTTCTGCTCCTGCTCATGTACATTCTGCTCCATCAGTTCCTGAATACGGTGTGTCATCACATCAAATGATTTTGTCAGACTGCCGATTTCATTTCTGGAATCCACAACAACATCAGAAACGCTGAAATCTCCTTCCTGAACTTTTTTCATGGAATCACGCAGTTTCTGAATTGGAAGTGTAATACTTCTTGCCATAAATCTGGAAAAAAGGAGTGCCACAATCACCAGAACGACCGCTGTCAGTACATAAATGCTCTGCGCCTGGCGGCTTTTGCTCAGGAGTTCGCGCACATTGGTGCAGTCAACAACTGTCCAACCGGTCTTATCAGATCTGGAAATGGAATATAATTTTCCGTTGTTTCCGGTTCCGGTCAGTACCGTATCCTCATCGGTATCCATGATCAGACTTATATTTTCTGTCTGAAGTTCGTTGTAAAGCTGCTGCTGCTGCGGATGATAGACAATATTTCCCTTTGCATCAAGGATAAATGCATATCCTTTTGTTCCTACTGTACTCTGGTCGCAAAGTCCACTGATCGCACTGTAATTCAGATCAATAAAAAAGACGCCCTCTTTTTCTCCGCTGCCGCTGCGGTCACGGATTCCACGGCTTAAAGTGATCACCCACGGACGTTCCCCACTGATAATATGCTGCACATGAGAAGAGGTCAGTGTCGGCCCTTCCGGACTGTTCAGCGCCTGCGTATACCATTCCTGTGTATTGAGATTCAGATCATGATTAACAGATTTGCTTCCATTATTAATAAGCATCCTGCCGCTTTTACTGATGATTCCTACATTTCGAATATCGCTTCGGCTGTCCAGAATAGTCTCAAACTGTTTCAGGATACGATAACGTCCCTCGCTGTCAATTTCGTCCGAAAAAAGATAGTCCTGGACATCCTCGTTGCTCGAAATCAGATAGGCAATATTTTCCATATAATCGATGTAGGAGTCAATGTTCTGGTTCATCTGCTGGATGATTGTCTGTGTATACTGTGAAGAGTTTTCAAAAATAGAAGTATTTGTAAAACGCATCGAGACACCTGTCACGATTACAACGGCACTCAGAACCAGAACGGCTACCGTCGCAAAAATAACACTCTGAATACTGCTGAATCTTCCGATAAATCTTGCTGACAGATTCTTTTTTTTCATCGGCGTTTCTCCCTTGCATATTCTGTCGGTGTATAGCCTGTCATCTTTTTAAACGAAATACCGAAATAGTGAGGATCGGAAAATCCGACTTTTTCAGCAATCTCATAGTTTTTCATCGTAGTATTTTCCAGAAGTTCCTTTGCCTTCTCCATACGGGTACGGATCAGAACTTCCGTAAAGGTCTCACCGGTTTCTTCTTTAAATATGGTACTGAAATAACTGGTGCTGATATTTAAATAAGAACAGATACTATTCAGGCTGAGATCCGGAACCATGTAATTTTTCTGTATATAGTCGATTGCAAGACGTGCCTGACGCTCACTGCTTGACGTATTCATTGCAGAAAGAATACTGATCACACGTTTTGTATGGCGGGCAACTACTTCGCATGCCTCTCCGAAAAACTTCTGATCAGTGATCTCGCGGATCAGTTCATCTCGGCCTTCCCGGATCTGCTCCATATCTGCTGAAACATCTTCGCAGGCATTGTCCATGGTTCGTATAACCTGCTGAAGATACATACAGGCACGGCTTTTTTGCATAAGTGCATTACGAATCAAATCTTCAATTGATACAAGAGTCTGAAAAACCAGGTCTTCCTGTCCAGTTTTTAATGCTTCTTTCAAAACAGAAAGCGGTTCATCTATCGATATTTCCTGTACCGGATGTTTTTCTTCCATATCAATAAGCAGATTTCCGCCCAGGAGATAGCGATACTGCAGGGTATCCTGCGCCATGTTGTGGGACTGTACCAGTTCTTCCGGTTTCTTCACCCATTTACCGATTCCCATAGATACGTCAAATCCCATAACTTCTTTGGTCTTATCCTGAATTTCCCGACAGATTTCTCTTGTCTTTTCGGTGAAGTTGCGGCTCCATTTTTCCTGAAACAGAATTCCGACACGATTGTTACCTTCCTGATATGCAAATCCTGCTTCTTCACGTGTCACGATCTCATCACTGATATTGTAGAGAACAAATGCCATGAGTGCACTTTCCTGCTGTTTTTCGGTATCCAGTTCATACATTCCTGAATAAAGGTCGATATCAAAAAGAGCCACACGATAGCTGATTGCAGAAATGTCGATTCCCATCTCTGCAAGGCGCTGGATGCTTTTGCTCACATCGGTGGTACAATTGACCAGAGCCTCCATGTTTTTAGAACGGATCACCTGTGCATTTTTGCGGTATTTCTCTGAATTTTCGGTCAGCTTGTTCATTTTGTTTTTTTCACTGCGAAGCTGATCGACTTTTTCTTTCATTTTATTGATCACACCGGTAAGTTCCATGGCAGTCACCGGTTTCAGAAGGTATTCGCTGACACCATACTGGATGGCCTTTTTGGCGTATTCAAATTCGCCGAAGCCGCTGAATATCACGATCACGACATCCGGATAATTGTCATGCAGAAATTTACTGAGTTCCATACCGTCCATATATGGCATGAGGATATCGGTCAGAACAATATCCACGGGATGTTCTTTTACAAATTCTGATGCCTGTTTGCCGTTTTCGCAGTCACCCACAAGTTCGCAGTCCAGACTTTTCCAGTCGATGTTTTCTTTGATGGCATCACGAACAAGGATTTCGTCATCTACGAGTAGTATTCGATACATGTATTTTGCTCCCCCATCTATATCAATTCATGTACTTCTGGATATTTCCCAGTATTTTATTGTAACATGATTTGGGGTGTTTGGGTACAGGAAATGTGGGAGTTTTGTTAAAAAAAATACAATTCCACCATGTTATTTTCCCAATAAAATACCCCACACGGGCGCTTGCTTTGCGTGGTCAGGTGGGGTGCGCGAGGGGAGAGCGGCCTTCGCAACTGTGAGCGCCCTCCCCTCGCAAGTTTTTTTTAATTGTCAAATTATTTAACGGGTCTGAGGGCAGTTCCCTTATTTTACAATATATCCCTCTTCATCCCACAGATCATGCCAGTCTTTTGCGCCTTCCCACAGAAATACCTGGCCTTTAACCAGTCTGTTTCCTTTTTCGAGTGTACCGATCTTTGCCATTTCCTCATCGGTCAGCGGATCTTCTGTGACGCATTTCAGATTGCTTACATAGTTATGTACTGAGAACGGAATGGAGATTTCTCCTCTCTGATGAGCCCATTTCAGAGCAATCAGTGCCGGATGAACACCATGTGCTTTTGCAATCTCCTGCATTTCCGGTGTCTGCATATCAGCAACATCTTCCGGGCAGATATCTCTTTCCGGTCTTCTCGGTGAACCAAGCGGCATATAGCCTACCGGCTGGATGTTGTGTGCAACAAGATAGTCATACTGCTCCTGCTGCTGGAAGCATGGATGAAGCTCCAGTTCACATGCTGCCGGTTTGATCTTCATTAACGGAAGAACAGCCTCAAGCTTCGGAATCGTCATGTTGGAAATACCGATGTAACGGATTTTTCCTTTTTCTACCAGTTCTTCACACTGACGGTAGGTATCCATGAATTCTTCTACGCTGAACGGTCTGGAATCCGGATTTCTGGAATCCACATCACAGAATGGTGCATGATAATTTGGGAATGGCCAGTGGATGAAGTACAGATCCACATAGTCACATTTCAGATCCTGAATGCTCTTTGTGCATGCTTCTTCTACTTTTCTGTGCATGTCATTCCATACTTTTGTCATGATGAAGAGGTCTTTTCTTTCTACAACGCCTTCTTTGATCGCTGCTTCAAAAACTTCACCGATCTGATGCTCATTTCCATAGCATGCTGCACAGTCAAACATACGATATCCGCTGCGGATTGCTCCTGCAACTGCTGCAGATACATCTTCTGCGCTTACCCTGTCAGAACCAAATGTTCCCATACCCATACATGGTACTTCTTCTCCTGACGGAAGTGTTACTTTCGGCACAATTGCCGGATCGATAAATTCTGCCATTTTAATTTCCTCCTGATTTTGATTATATAGTTTTCGTTTTCTTAAAGTCTTTGTATAGCAATCTGCGGTAACAGTTTTTTCATATCTTCCATTACAAAGAACCCGGTCTCTTCACGCATTGCTGCCGCCGCAGAAATTGCGCTTGCTCTTCTTAATGTTTCTTCGAGAGAAAGTCCCTCGCTTAAGCCCAGTGCAAATCCGGCGATCATGGAATCACCACATCCTACAGTATTGACTGCATTGATCTTCGGAACGATTGCACGGAAGATTCCTTCCTCCCCTACTGCCAGCGAACCGTCTGCGCCAAGTGAAACCGCAACGATCTCCACGCCATTTGCGTGAATCGTTTTTGCCGCATCAATGATATCCTGAATGTCATCGCAGTGTTTACCGGTCAGCATACGGATCTCATCAATGTTTGGTTTGATCAGTGTCGGGCATGCCTCGATGCCCATCTCCAGGAGCTTACCGCTCGTATCAAGGATTACCGGTCTGCCGGCTTCTTTTACGATCCTGACCAGTCTCTGGTATGCTGTTCCGTCAAGTCCTTTTGGCACACTGCCGGACATGGATACAACGTCTGCATCTTTTACCAGTTCTCTGAATTTCTTTTCGAATCCGGCAAAATCTTCTTCTGTCAGTGTAAATCCCGGCTCCAGAAATTCTGTCTGCACATGATTTACCTCATCCCAGATATTGATGCAGGACCTGCTCTCTGCATTCACATGATAAAAATCACCTTTGATGCCGAATGGTTTCAGCGCATCTTCGATATAGTTTCCTGCATGGCCGCCCACAAATCCGGTGGCAACAACCTCTGCCCCGTAAATGGATGCCGGTTTGGATACATTCAGACCTTTACCGCCGGGAACATAAGAACATTCCCGGACACGGTTGACTTCGCCTGTTTTAAAATCATCTACCACATATCTTTTGTCGATTGCGGCATTCAATGTCACTGTCAGTATCATTTTCACTCTTCCTCGTTTGATAAGAGAATCTTTCCTTTTACAAGTCCCGGTGTCTTAAATAACTGGAATGCTTCCTGTGCCTGACTCATCGGGATCTTTTTGTAAACGAAGCCCGGATCAAATTTAAGCTGGCCTGTTGCAAAATAATGTGCTGTCAGATCCCATTCACGTCCCGGGAATGGTGCACTGTAGGACATCCAGGAACCGGTCAGTTTGAACTCTTTACGATTCATGTTTTCCCACTGCGCAGGTGTGAAGGTCAAATTCTCATGTGGAGTACCGATAAAGCATACATGAGCTTTGTTTGCAGCAAGTTCAAATGCCATATGCATGGTCGGAACCTGTCCTGCTGTCTCGAATACAAATCCGTATCCTTTGCCGCCGGTGATCGCCATTGCTTTTTCCATGTAACCTTCTTCTTTTGTATTGATGACTTCATCTGCACCAAGACGTTTTGCAAGATCAAGACGCTCATCGCTGATATCGAATACAACAACTTTCTTTGATCCGAAGATTTTAGTCCACTGCATGGTGAACATTCCGACTGTACCGCCGCCGAGGATTGCTACATACTCTCCGCCATGATAATCGTTCTGGAATACACCATGGATAGCCACAGTTGCAGGCTCAAACATTGCGCCCTGCTCATAGGAAACGCTCTTGTCAAACGGAACTGCATTCTGCTCCGGAACTACAACATAATCTGCGTTGCTTCCCTGCTGTCTGGAACCGATAAAACTGTAATGTTTGCAAAGGGAGAAGTTGCCCTGCTGGCAGTCGTCACATTTCATGCATGGAAGAAGTGGTGCTCCGGATACACGGTCGCCGACTTTTACCTTTGTTACACCTTCACCGACTTCTACTACATCACCGGAAAATTCATGACCGAGAACGATCGGATAAAAATGAACGCCATGATTCAGAACACGCGGGATGTCAGATCCGCAGATACCGGAATATCTGACTTTGATCTTTACGGCACCTTTTGTTACCTTTGGTTCTTCAATTTCCTGATACTGTACATCTTCATTTGCAACTACTACTGCTGCTTTCATAATATATTACTCCTTTCGTGAAAGGAGGAAATACCGAGGGTGCGTGCGCCGCCCCCTCGAGCTCCCCCTGCGTTTTTTATAAAAACAATCAAGGTTTTTCAGAAAAAACTTCTATTAAACATTCAATTTGCCCAAAATCATTAAATCACTTTGTCATCATATGTGCCAGAGACTTGTAAAGTTCAAGATACGTCTCATAAGTCTTATCATACACTTCTTTATTCTCCGGGTTTGGCTCATGGCGACGTGTTTCTTTTACAGTGATGGAAACGGCTTCATCATAATCTTTGTAAAGTCCGACTCCGACACCTGCAAGGAGTGCGGCTCCAAGCGTTGTTGCTGTATCGGACGCCGGTACAACGATCGGTTTTCCTGTGATATCGGATTTGATCTGTGTCCAGAGAAGAGAATTCGCAGAACCGCCCATTGCTCTTAAGACTTCTGCATTTGCTCCGGCTGCCTCTGCCACCTCAAGATTGTGGCGCAGAGAAAGTGCCACGCCTTCCATGCAGGCACGTACCATATGGCCTTTGGTCTTTGCAAAATCAAGTCCGTAGAAAACACCTTTTGCATATGGATTCCAGATTGGGGAACGCTCACCGGACATATATGGAAGGAATACGACCCCGTCACTGCCCGGATTGATTTTTTCTGCAATCTCATTGAGCTGATTCAAAGAAGATGCTCCTGTCTGTTCCTTCATCATTCGCTCATAATCGGCAAATTCACGTTCAAACCAGCGCATCACTCCGCCGCCACCGGTCGTTCCGCCCTGCAAAAGCCATTTACCCGGAATGACATGATACCCAAGGATCAGTCGTGGATCTGCTTTGTATTCATCAATACAGATGCTCATTCCACCTGCCTGTCCGCCCTGTTCCTGTGTTTCTCCCGGATGAATGACACCGGCACCCAGAGTTCCACAGGCTGCATCCAGACCACCTGCTACAACCGGGGTTCCTTCTGCGAGTCCGCACTCTGCGGCTGCTTTTGCTGTCACGCTACCTACGACATGGTCACATTCGCAGATCTCCGGCAAAAATTCCATCGGAATTCCGAGGTGTCTACACATCTCTTCGTCCCAGCATCCCTTCTTCATATCGAAACAGTGAAGGCCGTATCCCTGAGACATATCCTGTGTGATCGCGCCTGTCAGCTTAAAGGCGATAAAACTGTTGGACTGGAGGATCTTGTCGATCTTTTCATAAACCTCCGGAAGATTTTCTTTGTACCAGATGATCTTTGCTGTCGTATAAGACGGCTGAAGTGAATTTCCTGCAACTTCAAAGATTTTATCCTCACCGATTTTCTTATTCAGCCGTTCACAGATTTCCTGCGCACGGGTGTCCATCCAGATCGGTGTATTGGTAAGTACTTTGCCCTCTTTGTCGAGCGCGATGGCCGACCAGCTCTGTCCGTCAATGCCGACTCCGGCAATCTCCGCCGGATCAATGCCTGCTTTCTGCACGGTTTCTTTCGTTGCCCTGCATACAGCACTCCACCATTCCTCCGGATTCTGCTCCGCCCAGCCTTCCTGTGGATAGTATACCGGATAGTCGCCATTGGCTGCGGCAAGGACTTTGCCCTCTTTATCAAACACCGCTACCTTACAGGCACTTGTTCCGATATCGATTCCAAGTAAATATGATTTCATCATTTTGCTGCTCCCATTTCTCCGGCTGCCCGGAGTTCCTTCTCTTTATCAGATGTTCATACTAAAACCCTTACGGATTTTCCGGCAATAATCTCGGTCTCAAGTTTCTCACTAAAAAGCTCTCCGGATGCCTCGCCGGTATTTTCCAGATGATTCAGCATAACCTTTGCCACTTCTTTTGCAATGCCGTCCGTCGGCTGCGCTACGATCGTCAGCTTCGGATTACATGCTCTCGCAAACTGCAGGTTGTCAAACCCGATCATCGACAGCTGCTCCGGAATCCGGATGCCCAGTTCGTTTACTCCGATCATGGCCCCCATAGTCATTTCATAGTTCGTCACAAACACTGCTGTCATCTCCGGATTATTCTGTACAAGTTCTTCAAGTCCCCGGACACCGCCCTGAATCGTATAGTCTCCATGCCAGATCAGAGATTCACTCACCGGGATCCCGGCACTTTCCAGTGCTTTATAATATCCCGCCATACGCTCCTGTGCAGTAAAAACTTCTTCCGGTCCGCCAATGATCCCAATATTCCGGTGTCCTCTCTCGATAAAATACCGGACTGCATCTTCAGCGGCTTTTTTATTATCAACCAGCACACTGTCACAGTTGATACCCTGAATCTTTCGATCAATCAAAACGATCGGTTTACCCGTCTTCTGAAACCTTTTCAGGTGGTTTCCCTCTTCATCAACCGGCATGTTGATGATACCGTCCACACGCCTGCGAGTCAGGAATTCAACCGCCTCCTGTTCCAGTTTCTTATCGGTTCGGCAGTCGCAGACGATCGTCGCATAACCATGACTTCGCAGGATATCCTCCATACCGGTGATGATCTCGGCACAGAAAGTATTGTTCAGCTCCGGAATGACAACGCCAATCGTTCTGGTCGCGTTCGTCTTTAAACCTCTTGCCACCTCATTGACTTCGTAATGAAGTTCTTCGATAGCTTCCTCAATCTTTATTCTGTTTTTTTCACGGACATTTCCTCCGTTAAAATAGGAAGAAATCGTAGCCAGCCCAAGTCCTGTCCGTCTGGCTATATCCTTCATGGTCGCTGCCATTTCGCCTCACTGCCTTCTGCTTTTATTCTGCTTTACCGTCGCATCCGCAGACTTTCATTCTTGCCATAACCAGTTCTTTCACTGCTGCGATTGCTGTCTTGCCATAAGCTTTCGGATCAATGGTATCCGGTTTTTCTTCAAGAAGTTCTTTGACTGCTTTGGAGTAAGCTGCACGAAGTTCTGTCGCAAAGTTTACTTTGCAGATACCACGTTTTACGCAGTCGCTTACATCTTCGTCACTGAGTCCGGATGCTCCGTGAAGAACCAGCGGAATATCAACAACTTCGCGGATCTCACTTAAACGTTCTTTATCAAGAACCGGTGTACCTACATAGAAACCATGTGCTGTTCCGATTGCAACTGCCAGAGAAGTAACACCTGTACGCTCAACAAATTCTTTTGCTTCCTGCGGATCTGTATTGGTGTCAGCTTCTGCTTCAAGATCATCTTCCTTGCCGCCGACTTTACCAAGCTCTGCTTCACATGGAATATCCAGTGCATTTGCTACATCTGCTACACGTTTTGTCTCTGCAATGTTTGCCTCGAAGTCCAGTTTGGATCCGTCGATCATAACAGAAGTATATCCTGCATGGATTGCCTGCATAGCCAGTTCAAAACTGCTGCCGTGATCAAGATGAAGGCATACCGGAACAGATGCTTTTTTAGCTTCTGCTGCAACGATTGCTGCATAGGTATCCACAGTACCGTACTTTATAGTAGATGGAGTTGTCTGGATCATAACCGGTGCTTTCAGTTCTTCTGCTGCCTGAATAATGGCTTTCACCATTTCCATATTCTCTGCATTAAATGCTCCGACTGCATATCCACCTTCCTGAGCTTTTAACAGCATTTCTTTTGATGTAACAAGTGGCATAACTTTTTCCTCCTTAATGATATATGTATATTTTTTGTTTTACTACTTGTGATTGATCGGAAAATTCCAAAACCGAAACGTTTCCGTTTTGAGTTAATCATACATCGCCTCCCGCATTCTGTCAACCGTAAAATATTTATCTTTTATCGGAAAATTTTCCCTTGCATTGTACAGTAATTACAGGTAAATTGAATATAGAAAGGCGTATTTTAAAAGACTGCGCCGGCGAGAAATCAAATTATCTGAACGGAGGCATAAACGACATGTTAAAAGGTATTCCTGAAATCTTATCACCAGAATTATTAAAAGTATTATGTGAAATGGGACACAGCGATCGTCTTGTTATCGCTGATGGTAACTTCCCGGTAGAATCCATGGGTAAAAACGCTATCACAATCCGCTGCGACGGACATGGTGTTCCGGAAATCCTGGAAGCAATCCTGAAAGTTTTCCCACTGGATACTTATGTAGAACATCCGGTAAACCTGATGGAAGTAATGCCTGGCGATGATGTAGAAACCCCGATCTGGGATACATACAAAGAAATCATCCGCAAATATGATGACAGAGGAGACGCTACTGTAGGAAACATCGAGCGTTTCGCATTCTATGATGAAGCAAAAACAGCTTACTGCATCATTTCCACAAGCGAAAAAGCTCTGTATGCAAACATTATGCTGCAGAAGGGTGTTGTCATCAACAACTAATTATCGGCCATCTTTTTTCAAAAACCCCGGGGATCTTTGGAGACCTCCGGGGTTTTATTTTCTGCGCCTTTCTCCAGCTGTAAAATTGTTCTGTTAGAGACTTTTTATTTTTGAAGCAATTCTATCTGCTTTTTTAATTCTTCAATACTTTCTTGCATTTCCTGCATTTCGCAGATATTTTCTTCTAACTTCCTGTCACGTTCAGCCAGCATTTCTTTCTGTTCATCTATCGTCTCTTTCTGTTCGTCTATCGTCTCCTGCATTTCATCTACCATGTACCTCACTGTGTTCCGATCCATAATTCTTAATTCCTCTGAAAATATCCCCATTACATCCTCCACATTCCGGCATATGTAATACACATGCTCATACATCTCTCTGAATTCCGGATAGGTATTTATCAGCTCGATGATTTTCTCCGCATCATCCATCCCCAGAAATGTCAGCCATCCGTCCATTTTGTTCTTGATACCTTTATTTTCTACATTCTTCTTAAAGATGTCAAGGGGTATAAAAATATATTTCTGCAACAAATCCATCTCCAGTCCTGTATCTGCTTTCTGCATAAAAATATGTATATACTCATCTGGATATTTCTGAAAAACCGCAGGACTTTTTTCCATCAGCACAATCGTATACACGCCCTTTACATCCTTATATGTAAAGTGATCTTTCTTTACACTGCGAGCTTTTTTGTACTGACGAAGCAGCAAATCTGAGGAATAACACGCACTCCGTTCTCCCGGAAATGCATAACCGATCTTCTGCACTTCCACATTACAATATGTTCCATCTTCAAAGCGCACCAGTATGTCCATGATCAGCAGTGACTGCTCATCTGCAATTCTCGTGGAATCTCCCGGCAGGATTTCTATAATCTTTACTTTTTGATTCAGAAGAATACCAAGGAATTCTTCGAGTCGCTCAGGCACTGTTTCCGGATTCATGACTTCTTTAAAAAAAGAATCATACAACATTTTGATTCCACGCACTCCTGTGCAAAAATCCAGAAACTCCTGTCTCTGTGCCTCCCTCCAGCTATAAAATTGTTCTGTAAGTTTCACATTCTCATCAATTTCTCTCAAGATTTCCTCCCTGCTTCTGAGCATAGGAAAATATTTCTGAAGTTTTGTTTGCATAGGCAGGCTTCCTTTCGTCTGATTAGATCTTAATAGATTTCCACTTTATTGGGTTTCTGTTTCAGAATTGAAACATTTTAGAATGCCCTGACGGGCTTAGAATTTAAGATGTAAGAATTATAGCACGCTTTGTACTCAAAAATCAAGAAAAATCATTCGACAAAAAATGGATGTTTCCCCTAAACTACGGAGAAACATCCATAATTCTTTAATCCAGTTCGAAAAGCTGACGCTGTTTCAGGTCGATGGATGACCATACGGTACTTGTATGTTCCTGACCGTACAGATATACAGTACTGGAAACTTTCGCATACAGCTTACAGGACTCTTTATATCCATTGCTGCCATTCTGGTTTCGCAGATACTGTTCGATATCAGAAACTTTCAACGCGTAGGCACTGTTCTGGGACAGATGGAATTTGCCATCACTGCCACTCTCAATTGTACCGATATTTCCATAACCGCTCAGACTTCCGATCTGAGCTGTAATATCAGATACATTCTTCGTGGTCGGGCATCCGTCTTCTACACTGCCATTTTCATCTTCAATGTAAAACTGAACAGTCATCTCCTGTTTATCGAGTTCTTCCTGACTTAAATCAGCACTTACCATATTGTAATCCCTGACATTGATGTAGAAATCCATATTTTCTTCCAGTGTATTTGCTTCATCAGAATCCCATGATGTCTGGTCTGTCATATAAAATCTGGTGCTCTCTGTCTCTGCTGCCGGATTCAGTGTTTTTACAAAGTTTACTTCCGGTTTTACCGCAGTAACGTTTGCCGCTGCCACGATCGTATTGATAAACAGTTTGATTTCATCATCATTCTGTACCCGCCGATGTCCTGCTCCGGTATAAATAACATTCCCCTTACTGTACAGATAATAATTATTTCGAACATCATTTGGTGAATTATTATAATAGTTATCCGTCAGACAATACCAGTCAACCACATCGTTCATTCCATCGCTCTGATCATTGATATCTCGATCCTGCTCCATCCCAAGCTGATAATACTGTCCGTGTGTCTCTGCAATGGTAATACTGTCGCCAATCACATAAGGATACTGCGTGATCGCACCATCATTTACCTTTGTTGCCCTTGTTGTCAGTGTATCTCCCGTACCGAGCGTTTTACCGTCCAACATTGCATTTGTATATCCCTGTGTCTGTGCATAGCTCTTTGATTTATCACCGTTTTTATATGCCACATCACCTGCCAGCGTAAGCAATGTCTTAAAGTCCACACTTCCATCTGACAATGGTTTGCCTTTTTTGAGCAGTTCAGAAACCGTCTGATTTCCAATCGTTGCATCAGAAGTAATACCATAGCGGTCCATACCTACTACCGAACGGAGAATTGTATTCAGCGACAGTCCCCAGTTTTCATTTCTTGCAGTATTCCACAGCCAGCTGTCGTCATAAAGACCAATGCTTCCGCCGCTGTTTACTGTTCCATTTGAATTGTAACCGTCCCTTGCGATCTGGCCGTATATTTTTTGATGATCAGTATTGATATAAGAAGTCGTGTCATGTGCAAAAATAACACTCTTTCCGGATCGGATAAATTTCAGGATCTCCTGCACCGCATCTATGGAAATATCCTGATACACATCCTGGAATCCTATGATCAGCATCTGCTGATCATCCAGCAGATTTGCAAAGGTTGCTTTCTGTCCGTTTTTATCCAGAACATTTCCATTATTAATGTCTGTAACATTTCTGGAAATTACATTGATATTGAAGTCCTGCACTCCGGCTATCAGATTCTTAAAAGTGCTGCTATCCGCAAGTGTCCATGTACATGGATTTGAACGATTTACTGAATTATCCTGTGGAACAAGCTGCAGAACATTGATCGTCTGTTTCGCAACCCCATCCGGTTTCTGCTGTTTTGCATAGCCAATCTCAGAAGTATGGATATAGGTGTTACGGTTGCTTGTCAGTTCCAGTTTCCAGGTAATCAGCTTATAGTAATCTGACGGAATTTTTCTGGTAACGGTATATTTCTTTCCAAGCTTCAGTTCATAACGCATATCTCCGCTACCATAATCTTTCTGTGAAAGGACATTTCCGTCTTCATCCTGCACGACCATATATTTGTCCTGCGATTCTTTCTTTGAAAGATTACCGTCAAAGTTCAGATCCAGGTAAAGTTTACAGTCATAAGTTGTCGTTGCCGGGGCTGCATCAGAATCATTTTCTACCGTAAAAGTATATTTCAGCTCCCCGTCAATATATCCTGTATCACTGAGATCCACAGGTGTCTTGAATGTGCCGGCAGTTCCCAGCCGCTGCGGTTCCTTCGGTTTGCCTCCGTTCTCATCAAATTTGATTACCGGCTTTGCCAGATTCATAAAGAAGCTGAGATCTTTTGCTCCGCTTTTCAGTTCTTTATTCGTAGCTACATTTTCATATTTCAGTGCGTCCTTTATGAACTGGTAATAATACGAAGCAGAATCTACTTCCTTTGCATTCGGCTTATCACCATCTACAAGTCCGGATGCCAGCACCACCGGATAACCACTCTTTACAAAATCCATCAGTGAATTGTACTGCTGCTTTGTTATATCATTTCCGGATCCGCGGAAATATCCGGATCCATCTTCATTGTATGTACTGAGCGGTGCGTACCGGAGTTTCCCATCGGACCATGAACCCTGCGCATAATCTGTATCAAGCTGACCCAGCATTTTCGCAAGATTGTTATTTGCAATAATACTTTTTGAATCACCTACATGAGCATATCTGTACTCTCCACTTCCCGTAATCAGGCTGTTTGCATTTTTTTTCTGATCGCCGATGAACACCATATCGTATTCCGAGCCGATATCATCAATATGTCCGACAAATTCTGCTGCTGTCATAGGAGTAATTGTTGCTCCGATATTTACATCTGTTCCACTGTCTGCATAAATGACTCCGAATTCTGAACAGGAACCATACTTGGCATTATTTCCGTTTCCTCCATTACTATCCAGCGTTCTCAGAAATGTGATTTTCATACTCTGTACTGATCTGATCGTCTTTCCGAACTGTAGCGCAGTCACTTTACCCTGATTATCTGTTGTAATGTTCGTTAATCCGGTTACCGTATCAATCAGCTTCTGTCCGTTCACATCTGAGTATAACTCAGCTTTGTACTCCACAGGAACACCATTCTGGCTGCCATTTCCCTGATATGTACGGTTCTGATAAAAGAATCCCCGAATATCCTGAGCCCCGTCAAAAGTTACCGTAAAATACGGCGGATTATTTTTGCTGTGACCATCTTCATTGTTCCACAAAGTATGCCATCTCGTGTTTGGATCTCCGTCAATCATATTCTCAGCTTTATCATCTTCCTTTGCAGTCTCACTGCAGCAGGCCGTTACACTTTTGATCTTACGGTCTGGACCAGCCACCCATTTCTTCACATTTTCTTTATCCAGCATCTCATTTCCCGTATATGGCATAATTTCCAGTACTTTGAGGTTTTCTTTTACCAGGGTACTTCTCTGATATTTGTAATTAATGATGTATTCAATTGCCCTTGCCTGTGAGATTTCTCTTCCAAGAGGCTCTATTTTCTGTGTAGAAGTATCGCTTCCATCATCCAGATTCGTCTGTTCTGAATTATTATTTTCCAGCTTACGGTACTGGTTTTCGCTATTGATGTATTTGATAATCTCTTCAAATCCATGCATGGTATCGTCAGGATCATAAGTAATGTTTTCCTCAGAAGCCAGATTTCCATTAAAATTTGTATGGAAAGAAGTATTTACAAGATTATAATCCCCATCTGTTCCCACAAACGTATTTTTGAAAAAGTACATATACATATTTACGTAATGTCCGTCTGCATCTTCTGTCTCATTCCTCACAAACTTCGAAAAAGCATCGGTAAATGCTTTCTCATTCACTCTGGAAGCGTTGACAACACACGGAATGGAAGTCGCTGCAATCGCAGCTGCCACATCAGCCGAAAGAGTACCGTTTACATAGATCAGGTCATACTTATCAAGTGTATCTGCAAAACTGTCTGATACACTGACTCCGTCATCCTGTGCCTGCACATCAACAGATTCATCATCCTGTGTATCAATGTCTTCTGCATCAATGTTCTCTGATTCATCTGCATTCTCCTGTACATCGATGTCCGTTTCATCCTCACCGGCACCATCTTCTGTATCACCGGATTCCGGAACTTCTTCGCTGACATCCGTCTGCTCTGTTGTGTCATCTCCAAATGTATCTTCCGGTTCAAATGTAATCGCCTGCTCTTCATCCTGCGCGAAATTTGCCGCAGTATCATTTCCGCCTGAACTTCCCCCGGAAACTGCCGGTGCATATATATCTGAGGTACCATCCGAAGCCAGCTTTGTATCAACTTCGATGCCAAAATTCTCAAATTCCCCATCTTCACTGTCAGCATCAACTTTTGGATTCAGATGGAAAACATATTTTTTGAACCAGTCATTGTTTGTATAGCCGCCCTGATAATAAAAGCTGTTTACCTGAACAGAGACAGCGGTATCACCGCCAGGTGCAAAATCATAGTTTCCGGTGCCCGGAGTCAGACTGTAAGTTGCCGCTGACACATAATGCGTTGCCACGTCTCCATCAGAAACCGGAAGGTACACATCCTGATTGTCCGGATAGTTTGGATAATACCATCCAAAATAGCTGTACGGAAGCGCAGCCTCACCTTCTGTGTCATTTGATTTACAGCAGAAATATACTTTTGATACGCGGTAATAATAGTTATAGGAAAGTTCATTTGAAATTTCCTGAATTTCATTATAAGGAACGGCACTTCGACCGGTTACAATAGAGATTTCAGATCTGGTAAGTTTTCCGTTCACTTCCTGATAGTACCAATACTCATCATTGTCCAGCACAATACTGCCATCAGTAAGTTCCGCATCCGGGTTCTTCGCAAGATCTATCGCATTTGCTTTTACATAAGCAAGATCACCGATAACTGTATATTTGTAGTTCGGATACTGGTCAATATTTTCACCGAGATATACGTACGGATCTGCCTGTGTTCCTGCTTCTTGCGCATTTGTGATATCGCCGAGAATTGACTGGAAAACAGCGTCGGCATCCATACCGGTCTCATCTGTATCCTGTACAGAAACATTGTCGGAAGTATCTGGCTCACTGTACTCGTTCCACTCTTCTCCGCTGTCTGACTGAACATCCGCAGAAGAAGATCCATCATCTGAAATCCCTGATTCAGAATCTGAGAATGCATCACTGTCACGGAATACATCTGTATCTGATAATCCCACTGTTCTTACATAAGACTGTTGTACAAATTCCGGCTGTCCGCCGAAAGACTGTGCATCGACGCCACTTTCATCACCTGAAAAACTGCCGTTCTCATTGTTTTCATAGGAATTGTCAAACGTAATATCTTCGGAGCTGTCCTCACCGGAATCATATGTTCCCCCATCACTGCTGCCATAAGAATCACTTCCATCAGCTCCAAACGCATCTTCTCCGCTGGAAAAATCATTATTCCCGGAACCTTCTGTACCGGAATTCTCTTCATCAGAAATCACCTGGCCTGATTCACCGCTAAAACCGCTGTTTTCTGATACAGGATCGGCTGTTTTCACAGCTTCATCCGGAATTTCACGTACCAGAACTGCATTGTCTTCTGTTACTTCATCCGGATTTTCTCCCGGGAACTGATATTTTTTTGCTTCTATCTCATCTGCAATTTCTTTTGTCAGAGACGTGTAGACATTCTCATAATATCCGTATCTGCCACTCGCATAGTCATATTCCGGAAGAAGAGATTTCTGTCCTTTGTCATTCTCATCCGCAAGTGCATTATTGATTTTGGTATTCGATACTTCTTCAAACTCCAGATAATAAGCACCTCGCGCATCGCTGCCTGTCGATTCTTCAAAGCTCTGGATGTTTTCGCGGAATTTTTCTGACTGCTGGTTATCGGCATCAACGTCTTTTCGGATCGGGTAATATTCCTGATCGCCTTTTGTGTAATCACCGGTACCGGAAGTATTCTCGACATAGGAACCTTTTACCTGTACTGTATCGGTACGGGAATTGCCGTCAAAATCCGTCAGATCTACCTTCGTCCAGTCTGATGCATCATCACTGTCTGAAAGGAAATATTTTTCCTGATAGTCTGACCCTGACAAAGGATACTTACTCGAATCATCACCTGTTACATCTTTTATCTTTTTGATTCCGGTGCTTATACTTTCATCAATCTGTCCGGAGTCATTCAAACGGACATTCATGACAAATTCCGTTCTCTGCTTCTCCGGTAGCATACTCAGTGCATCTTTTATTGTAGAAAAATGTACTGTGTGCGTATTCCCGTCCGCATCTGTGTATTGATACTGATATAATTTCAGACTTGGTTCCTGCCCCGATATGTAATAACCGATCTCCGCATCATCACTGGAATCAACCAGTTCCAGTATACGAAAAGGATCCTCCTCGGTGCTTTCGCTTACAATGGTTTCAATACCGGGCATCATCTCAGATGACGCCTGCACCGAAAGGACAGACTGCAAAAGAGTCCCCACTCCCAGTACACCGGCGGCAGCCACCGCCGTGCCGGAGATCAATAGTTTCTTATGTTTGAATCTCATGTGTAAAATTGCCTCCTGATTTTGCTCTAACGCCTTGAAATATGCTGTATTTATCAAGAAACTACAAAATTTAGTGTTGCTTCAAATCCGTAATTCCAATCATTTCCGCAGATTCTGTCTTCTACCCTGTAGACTCCTACGTTCAATGTCAGATTTCCTGCTGTACGTGGTGTATAATACCATCCCAGATTGTCTTCAGTAGCTTCAGTAGCCCCATTCATATAATCCCTTATATGATAGTTGGTAGCATTTGTCGGAGTTACTGCAATTGCATCTGCATTTCCCTCAACATCATACATGTTTATAGAAATTGTTGCCCTGTATTTCTGGTCTTTTGTGAGCGTATCGCCATCCTGAATCTGCCGGTTTCTTCACTTTTACTTTATTTCGAAGGCTGACACTGTGCAGTGTCTCAATCTCTTTTTTTCCGTTTTCTGTGCTGAGCTGAAAACAGACAATATTATCAGATTCTACTTTGGTAACATCTGCACGAAAATCAAGAATACCTGTCGCAAGGACAGAACGCTTCACCTTCGTACGTGCATTACGCACATTTTGTTCTCCACTGTCTTCTTCATCCGGAGAAAATGCTGATACATCTCCCTCATCCTCAGAAAATGCTGCTGTCTCTGTTTCATTCTTTCCTGAATCATCAGAACTGCTTGAAGCTGTATATTCTCTCTGACTGTAATAAACAGTTGCATCTTCTTTGTCCCAGTCAATCACATCACAGATATACTGGCTGGTGTTTCCATCGTTATTTTTGTATTCGTTGCAGACGATGAAAGTCTTGTTTCCGTCACTGTTGCCGTCTCCGCTCTGCTTGATGTCGTTTTTGATCTCGGAGCCTGTATTTTCGCCTGTACCATTCGCATAATAAAGACTTCTGTTGGTATCAATGATCATATCTTCCATCCTGTCAACCAGTTCCTGTGTCTCCATCTGTACCTTCGCACTGCTGGATGTACTTCTGTATGTATTGCTTCCGGTCGTAATAAATGTCAGTACCACACCGGAAAAAATCGCAATGATCGCAACCGTAATAATCAGTTCTATCAACGTCAGTCCACGATTATCCGTCTGTATCTTCGCGATTCGATTTCTGAATTTTTCTGCTGTATTTTTAATTCTTCTTATCTTCATGGGATCTTCTCCTCCAAAAAATAACAAAATCGCAATTCATACAAAATGTATCTGCTTCACACAGAATTAATTATGTCCGGAAGTTATCTCATACTTGCCGGTCTCCTGAATCAGACTCAGTCTCTTGTAACGGCTGCCGCCACTGACTGTAATCTGTGTACAGTACTCCCCTGTTCTTGTAAGTGGAATATCCTCGCCTGCTGCCAGCACAGAAAGAATTTCTTTCTGTGTCCACGTTTTTTCCTGCAGCGGAAGAAATGCACCGGTTGCACGGTCATATGTGATCACAATGCTGTCACCTGCACCAAGCTCCTGCGTTGTACCGGAACTGGTTGTATAACTGATCATTGTTTTTGCCGGAGCAATTTTTTCCGGCTGATCCTGCTTTACGTTTGACTCACCGCTCACTTTGCCGCGGTCCAGATAATAACTGATATAATAACCGTCTTCTCTTTTTTCCAGCTTCATCTCGCCGACCAGACGATTGGAAGCCTCTGTCTTTGTCTTATCCAGAGCTGCCGCGATCGAATTGGCAGCCCGGTTTACCCGAAAGCCCAGAATCGAATTAAGAGAAGGCACGATGATTCCAAGAAGAATGGCAAAAATACTGATGACAATGATCATTTCCACCAATGTAAAACCTTTGTTTTTTTGCTTCATAATGCCCTCACCTCTTTCTATTCTGTATATTTATTCTTTTTTCCAGTTCTCATAAGTCACGCAGTCCGCGATACTGTACGTGTCAGAACCGTTCAGCGTTTCTTTCTTTCCTGATGAAGATGAATTTCCGAGAACATATTTGTCGCCTTCCCAGAAGAAATCCTGCGGTTTGATGCTATCTTTATCTCCATATGAGCTCATCTGTGCCTGAAATACTCTGGCAGCTTCCAGCGGTGCAGATTCAAGCTGTGCCCCTGACTTCAGAGTAATCGTACCCTTCGCCATAATGATTCCCTGGAATTTCACTCCTGCTTCAATTTCAACATCTCCGGTACAGACTACAAGACGAAGTTTGTCAGCATCATTTTCACTGATTTTCAGTGTCTTATTTACACCTGTTTCTCCGTTGTCATACATAATTGCCTGGAGACCGCCGTCTTCATCACTGGCAGTAAACACGTATTTCCCTGTACCATCTTTTACAGTATCCTTAATATATGCGACCATCTTTTTCTCATTTACAAGATTGTCATATACACTGCGTTCACTATCCGTTTCATCATGCATCGTTCCGCTATCTTCTTTGACTTCTTTATTCAGAAGGTCATAACTGGTGATCATCTTACGGTTCAGCGCATACCAGCTGTTCTGGTAACCCACCTCTTCCTGGAGGATCTTTTCGCCTGGATTGACGCCGGTCGCCTCCTCAAGGCTTCCCTGTGCATCCGCTCCACTGTAGGAGAGCACATTTCCGTTGGTGATATAACGCAGATAAGAATCTGCATCTTTCACCGTAATTCCTGAATCTTTCCCTCCGAAATAGAAAGAAAGATATTTGTCCATATTTGTCTTGATAGTCGGATTGTTCTGATAATACATCTGCATAAAATCTGCTGACTTCTGTGCATCTGTAAAATTCAGATAAAAATAAACATATCCCGTCGCGCTGTTATCATTATAAAAAACAGCCTGCACCGGTTCAGTGCTGTCAACACCGATTTCACGAAGAGTCCTGCCTCCCCATGCTTCAACTGCAGTATCCCAGTTTACGGAAATCTCATCGGCACCGTTTAAATGTGTCAGATAGTCATCATAAGTCATTGGATTTCCGGATGCTCCGAGAATTTCAGCCGGTGCAAGGTAGGCAAGCTGCGTACCCTTAACAGTCAGACTCTCGCCCGTAACCACGTCATTGGTATTGGTCCGGTCATTTGCTTTTACTTTTGAACTTGCAATATAATTTCGTCCGGCAATCATCAGTTTCTGTGTATCGGAAAGATCCAGTGTCGTATTCTTGCCATTGACAACGATTGCACTGCTCAAAGCCGCTCCGCTCAGGCCAGACTGTATATACTGGTCTTTCGCCACACAGTCATTCGAAGTTGCAGATTCATAAGAACCATATCCATAATAATTACCACTGATCTTCACATTGTTATTTTTGCCGGCGATCGTAAGATCATCTGCAAAATATGTCGTTCCGGAAAGAGTGACATTCTTTACAGAAGCTGCATTCAGTCCACGTGCCCACAGATTGACACTTCCCCCACTGGTAAATGTAGAATTCAGCCCTACGCTGATCTCACCTTTACATACAACTTTGTCTCCGGATTCCACATTCAGGCTTGCCCCGGATGTGACCTGGATACTGGTATCAGGATCAGTTGTCGCTGCGGCAGGCAGGTTGCCTGCATAAATACTTCCGTTGATGGAAGTCGGTGTACTCTCATTTCCCTCACAGATAATTCCCTTATCCGCTACAACGATCATATTCATAAGATCCGGCAGAGTAGACGGCGTCGGAAACTGAACTTCCGGAACAAGAAGCCTTATGTCCGTACAGATGATGGCTGCGTGTCCCTTTTCATCTACATAGATCACTTTGAGATTTTTCAGAAGAACTCCGTTATCTTCCGTGTTTTTGCCGACATTTTTTACTGCTTTCATCACAGGGGAAGTTCCTGTCGGGTTCGTGATGATCAACGATTCTTTTGAATCATCATACTCCAGATCGACGTAACCGCGCAGATAATCCAGACTGTAAATATCATCGGTCGTCTGTGATGCACGAAGTGTCCGCATAAGTTCCTTGATAAAACGATCCTGAAAATCGCTCTGGCGCTGCCTGTCCATGGAAGAATCCTGTGAACGGTTCTCTTTATTATAAGTTTCGAGCACCTGCGTATATGCTTTGGACATGGCATTGCCCACATCTTCTTGAAGACCGGTACGGATTTCCTCCAGCGCGCGCTCAGCCGTGTAAAAACTATCCTTACCTTTCAGATCCGTAACTTTCATATTAAAATTTGCAAGTGCAATATAAAGCACCAGAAGCCCAAGAATTCCCACAAAAGAAACCGCGATCAGTACGGTAAAAAGTGAAAAGCCCTGATTCTGCTGTCTTTTTGTCTTTGTGATGTTTCTCATTGTTTCCTCCCCGGAGGTCTAGTCTTCTTTTGCTCCGTCCAGCGTCACAACAAGATCGCTGTCAGGAAAATTCTTTGCGGCAGCTCCCGCTTTATATACGCTTACCTTTGCAGTATAAATGCGGTCTTCCGCTTCCCGGTCATCCAGACTGTTACAGTCCAGTACTTTCTTTGCTGATGCATTTGTCACCTTCGCCCCTTTGGTGCCTTTATCATTGACCGCCTGATAAGTCAGGGACATCTGGCTGATCTTCGGACGGTTCAGCACTTCATTCATATCGCTGATGTTGTAATCAAGGTTTGTGCGAAGTTTTGTAACGGCCTTATAAAGACTCGGGTTTGTATTCCAGTTGCTCTTGTTTCTCGCAGCCGGATTCTCATTGACAGTCAGAGACATACGATACTGTGCTTCCTGCGCAGAAGTCGGTACATTATTTGCCTCATCTCTCTGCTTCGTCACATGAAAATTGACTTCATAGTTTGTCGTGTTATCCAGCACGATCTTGTCATATGGATTTGTCGAACTGGTTGAATTGTAATTCGGGTAATAAAAAATAAAAATATTTTTCAGTGCTTCACCTGTCTCAGAACTGTAAAAAGGCACATAAGCACTCTTGTATGTACAGAAGCACCCCGGTATATCTTCGTCTTCACCTTTACCGCCACATGGACAGAGACTCATGGTTTCATACTTTGTTCCACCGGATTTCTTATAGTCGTACGCACTTAATATATATCTTGCTTCAGCCCTGACCGTTCCGCCACTCTCCTCGATCTTGATATTCAGCGTTCTCTTTGTATATTTGTAGACATCTTTCCAGTCCAGCGGCTGATAGGTATCGCTGTCTGTCACATTATTCCCGGCATCCGTATTCATTGCCACGATCGCAGCAATTTTCTGTCCTGCTACCATCTGCTGCATAGCCTCTTCATCCCAGTTACGCGGCATGATCAGAAATGCATTTGTCTTGCTGTCCATATCAGAAATCTTCGGTGCAAGATAATCGTTCTTTCCGGTTCCTGTACCGGTGACAGTCTTTTCTTTGTATCCGGAACTTTCGCTTCCATCAAACTCTACCAGCGCATCAAAACTCTCATGATTCACTGTCACATTCGTTAATTCGAAATAATATTTCGATGCATTGGAACCTTTTTTTCGCGGATTAAACTTATAAGTCTTGCCGCCATCTGTCGAGATCACCGATGCCGTCACTTTGGATTCATCCATTCCATCCCTGTACTGACTGACGGAATTATAAGTTGTTCCGCCATTTCCGGAAGCTTTCAGGACTTCACGGATTCCAAGTTCCCCGCTTTTTATCTTATCTTTCTGTGGATTCAGAAAACTGATTCTTGTATCACCGTTTAAATCAAACGGATAGTTAAATGCCAGTGAAACTTCCTCGAAAGTTTTTGCCTTGACTTCCTCCATGATGTTCTGCGCTGCTGTCGTTGCTTCCAGATAAAGATTTGATTTGCGGTTGATCCGGCTGGAAGTAACAAATCCCTGCAGGAGTACGATCGCCGTTATGGAAAAAATACTGACTGCGATAATGACCTCAAGAAGCGTCATTCCGGCATTCGGATTTTTTCTTTTTTGCTCATTCATAGGGCTGCTGCCACTCCTTTCCAGAATGAAGTATCGATATATAGACAGATAGAGGGGCTTATATTTTCCCCTCTAACATACATGCATATTATGACTGTCCCTGATCGTCAGCAGGAGCTGCTGTTTCGTCTGTATTTTCTCCTTCCTGACCGTTATCACTCTGGCCGTCACTGCCATTTTCCTCAGATGTCTGAGCTGCATTTGCTGTTGCCTTCTCAAGCGTTCCGAAAAGGTTGCTCGTTCCGTATGCCACCTGACCGGCATCCGGCTCTGTATAGGTATTTCCGGTTCCCGTCATGGAAAACATGTTGACTACAATACTTCCTGTCAGATAACCAGTAGATGTATCATAGGATGCATTCATATTATCTACGGTAAGTCTTCCTGTCTGCTCCGCAAGATATGCAACTACATCTTTGAGGTTCGCATATGTTCCGGTAAATTCCAGTGTATCCTGTGTACGGTAAAGCACCGGTGTCTGAGAAGTGCTGTCAGCCTGCGCTGCAGCTATATCAGAAGCATTCTGCAATTCCTCTGCCGCCTTGCTGTCAGTACCTTCAATCTCATCGATCTGCTCACGTGTCTGTGAATTTGCCTGTTCCGACATTGTCTCGTTTTGCTCTGCGATCTCTTCTTCTGTACTTCCGTCAATGGAAGCTACAAACTCTTTTGTCGCAATTCCGACATTTGAAATCTGCATGCCAAGAGAGTTTTCTATATTCTGAGCAAGTACGATTCCATTTTCTTCCTTAACATCAGAAGGAAATTTTGATACATACTCGTTGATCTTATTCTGTGCATTCTCGGTTTCGCTGATATAAAAATCCCTGTTTCCTGCAAGCTCCAGAAGATTAGAAAGTCTTTCTTCGAGCGGTTTGTTGGCAGCTTCGATATTTGCTGCTTCCTCCATCTGCGGACGATATCCGAAAAACCATCCAAGTCCGAATACCGCTACGCCGGAAAACATCAGTAATAATTTTTTGTCACGCATTGAAATGTTCATATCCTGTCTGCCTCCTTATTCTGCGGTAACATCCATCGGTGCCGGATTTGCATAGGTACAGATCACACTCATGGACACTGTTCCGTCATCTTCCGTTTCCAGTCCTGTCGTCGTGACTGTCGCAAGACTTTCGAAGGTACGAAGCTGTATCAGGGCATTCGCTGCTGCAGATTTACTTGAAACACGCATAGTGAAGCTGACCTGTGAACCGTCAGAACTGAATGTCTCCAGTGTGATGTCGGACGGCATCTTCTGTTCCATTTCTTCAAGAAATTCCTTCAGCCCTTCATTCGGGGTGTTGGTGTACTGGTACATATTCTGATAGTTATTAAACTGCTCCTGCGCAGTATTGTATGCATTGTAAATTTCTTCAATAGAGCTTTCCTCATCGATTCGCTGATTGAGGTAATCCTGCTGATGCTGCTGATATACACGGCTTGCCACACCTGCCACTGTCAGTGCCACACCGGCTGCCACACCAACTGCGCAGATCAGGATCGCGCCACTTAAAGAATCCTTGTTTTCTTTCTTTTTGCGGGTTACCTTTTCCATAAGGTTTACACCGGAACGTGTTGCCGCAAAAACGGATGTATAAAGATAGATTCCCTCTCCTTCCGGGAAATCCGGATATGTACAGCCGCGGATCGCGTAAAGTATTTCCACGTTCTGTCCGAGTTCGTTGGAAAGAAGACGGTTCATTCCCTTGATTCCCGCACCAAGACCGCAGATTGAAATGGAAAGAAATATCGCATCTGCATTACGGGAAGTATAATAATCCATAATTCGTGAAACGTTGCCGATCAAATAACGGAAACTCTCAGTCACTTCTGCGCGGGCATTTTCGAGCAGTTCTTCCTGCGGATCTGTTCCTGTGTAGCCTGCCCAGTTCAGCGTGTCCTGAATACAGCGCTCATCGTGCAGTACTGCCAGCGCATCCTGCTGACTCAGCTCCTCACCAAACTGCGGAAAGGAACGCACTGTCTCGACCGCACTGTCGACACCATAGTTGATGTTTCGCTGTAGTGTAAGTTCTCCGTTTTTGATGATACTGATACTGGTTGAATCAAACTCAATCTTGACCAGCATATGTAATCCATCTGCAAAAGTCGTCTTGACTGCGGAATAAACGCTGTCACCGGTAAATCCGATACCTGTCATATTAAGGCCTGCAACCTCTGCAAATTCACGGAAGGCAGTCGAGATCGCCATCGGTGCCGCATAGACCATCAGATGATACTGGCGAATAGCACCTCCTGTCTCCTGTTCCTTTGATTCAATATCAATAATACTATAAGAAAGTACGTAGCCGGAAATATCAATCGGGAAATAATCCGTTGCATTTTCCTGAATAATGTTTTGAATCTTGTCTTTCTTGACAAACGGAATACGGACCTCCCTGCTGGCTATCCTTGAAGAACCTGCCGCAAAAAATACCTTTTTGGTTTTGATTCCCCGTCTGATAAGTTCTGTTTTCAGAAGCTTTCCGAGGCTTTTTGTATCACGAATCTGTCCGTCATCTACGGCTCCCTGCGGAACAGGCAGTACAAAACAGTGATAAATATGCTGGCCGCGGCTGTCGACCTCTGCCACACGAAGCTGTGCTGTATCAATTTCTACCGTCAAAATTTTCGCCATTTTCAGGTTTCCTCCGTTTATACGATTAAAATCCGAAGATTCTTTTTTATTCTGACATTCAGTTGCAAAAATATAATTTCTGAATTTTGCAGAAAGTATATTTTTATAACCGAAAGTATTTCTCTCAGTTATAAATAGCTGTTACAGACCCAGAAGGGAAAGATACCAGCCGATCCATGCATTGCCCCATAGTGCCGCCAGAAAGATTCCGGCAGAAAGATACGGTCCCATTGCCAGCATATGGCCGGCACCGCTTACCTTAATGCGGATCGTATGTACGACTGAACCAATGATACATCCAAGCAAAAATGCAAGAATGATCTGTTTCCATCCGAGGATCAGCCCGCAGGCTGCCATAAGCTTGATATCACCGCCGCCGATCGCCCTGCCGCCGCTTAACAGGAACAAAATTTCCAGAAAAGCGCTGACGCAGACAGCACCGATCAGATGGGAAATCAGATTTCCCCGGTCAAGTGCGGTCACCGCGATACCAATAAGAAACAGAAATACATTGATTCCAAAGGGGATTTCATATGTACGCCAGTCAATCAGACTAAGGGTCAGCAGAGCTGACACCATTAAGCAATACAACAGGCTGACCCATGTCAGTCCGTTGACTGCACATATCAGTACATAGAGGATGCCGTTCAGCGCCTCTATGATCGGATACTGCACAGAAATCTTTGATTTACAGTTACGACATTTTCCATCCAGTACGATCCAACTGAATACCGGAACCATATCGTACCATCGAAGCTTCCTCCCACATGTCATACAGTGGGAGGGAGCCGTAATGATGGACTCATGCAGCGGAAGCCTGTAAATGCAGACATTCAGAAAGCTGCCGATCACGATTCCAAATATAAAGATTATGATGTATGGAATTGAATCAAGGAAAAGAAGCATAGGGAATTCCTTTCAGGGGGGGGGAGTTAGTAAGCAGATAAATACTACTGATGTTTCAGTAATTTAAGCTGTTTTTATTTTTCGTCTACTTTACCAGTTGTAGAATTAGCTGTTTTGCTTGCCATGTAATTTTCAAAATCCGTTGGTGTATATTTTACAGCTGTGCCACCGTCTGGTTTTACTTCAACTTCTGCTTTGATATCGACAGCACTACCGTTGTTCCATTTTTTAGATTTTGTTGTAGTAGATGCCCACTTCGGAATAGCAGAATCAAGTTCAGTTTTCAGTTCGTTGGTAATATTACTAACTTGAGTTGTTCCACTACTGGAAGACGGAATAGTAACAGTATACTTGCCTGCTGGAAGATCGTTATCTGGATCTGCTGCAAATACTTTGATTACTTTTACGATTTCATCCATGTTGGAAGCATCTGCTGTTTTTCTTGATTTCTCAACATATTTTGTATACTGAGGTGCAAGAAGTCCTACCAGGATTGCAAGGATAGCGATTACGATTACAAGCTCTACAAGTGTAAAACCTTTGTTGTTTTTCTTTTTGTTAAGAAGTTTAAACATTTTTGATACATCTCCTTCGTTTATATTGTATTTCCCGTAACCCTTATTCAGCCACCGGGAAATTTATGATGAACACAGGACCCCCATGCAGTTCCTGCGCCACATCCTGAAAATTATGCGGAAACTTTTAACGCGGTTCCCAATCGCAAGTGCATTACAGCGAGCCAAGACCATCATACATCGTTCTCATCGGCATAAGCACGGCGATGACCAGTGTACCGACGATCAGTGCCATAAATACGATGATCAGCGGTTCCATTGCCGCCAGAACACTCTGTGTCGTGATCTCGACTTCTTCATCGTAGTAATCCGCCAGTTTATTAAGCATTTCTTCCATATTACCGGTCTCTTCACCGATTCCGGTCATGTGATAAACCATCGGCGGAAATACTTCACTTGCCGCAAGCGGCTCTGACAGCGGAATACCTTTCATTACTTCTTCTTTTGCCTTCTGCATGGCATTCTTGTAATGAATGTTGTTGATGATCTTTGACACGGTATCAAGACATTCCGTCGTAGAAATACCGGCTGCCATCAAAGTACTCATCGTCCGCGCAAATTGTGCGCAGGCACTTTTGACAGTCAGCTTGCCAAAGAGCGGGATCTTCATCTTGATGTAGTCAATTTTCAGTCTTCCCTGCTCTGTCCCATAGATCAGCCTGTAAATAATAACCACCGCTGCAACTACCGCAAGGATCACGTACCAGTGACTGGCCGTCCATTTGCTGACATTCATAACGCCCATCGTCAGCGCCGGCATCTCGATATCGAGATCTGCAAACATATCAATAAAAATCGGGATAACATACAAAAGCATAACCGCAATAACACCGATAACCGCGCAGATCAAAATGATCGGATAGATCGTCGCCTTACGGATCGTCGCCTTTAGCTTCGCTTCTTTTTCAAAATGTGTTGCCATTCGGTTAAATGACATTTCCAGACTACCGGAGGACTCACCTGCCGCCACCATATTGACCAGCATCGGCGGGAAGATATCCGGAATCGCTGCCATGGAATCTGCCAGTGTATTACCTTTTTCGACATTGACCAGTACATCGGCGATTGCCTTTTTGAGCCATTTGTTCTCTGTCTGCTCTGTCATCATCTGCAGCGCTTCTTTCATGGGAACACCCGCCTGAGTGATACTGACGAACTGGCGGCAGAACACACTTAAGTCTCGAGGCTTGACTTTCTTGCCGATGGAAAAATCAATGTCTTTATTTAAAGCTCCCTGTTCTTTGATCTCAACAGGAAAGAGCCCGTCTTTTTTTAGCTGCTGTGAAACCGCATCACGGTTTTCCGCGTCCATTCTGCCACGTTTTTCTTTGCCTTTTTCATTGACGGCAACATAAGTATAACCGGGCATCTGCTCAGTCCTTTCTGTTAAATCTCAAAATTCACCTTACGGTTCATCGCAACCGGATCCTGTGCGTATGTCACTACCGCTTCCTCGCCGATCTCGCCCTTCATAAAGAGATCATACAGGGCATCATCCATTGTGATCATACCTGCTCTGCGGCTTGTCTGCATGACAGACGGAATCTGGAAGGTCTTGCCCTCGCGGATCAGATTACGGACTGCATTGTTTGCAAACAATACTTCCAGTGCTGCTACCCTGCCACCCTGCTCCTTCCGGATGAGCTGCTGGGAAACCACGCATTCGAGGACTGCCGCAAGCTGGATACGGATCTGCTGCTGCTGATCCGGCGGAAATACATCGATGATTCGGTCGATGGTTTTGTCCGCTCCGATCGTATGCAGTGTCGAAAATACAAGATGTCCTGTCTCTGCTGCTGTGATCGCAGTCGAAATGGTCTCAAGATCTCTCATCTCTCCGACCAGAATAACATCCGGATCTTCACGGAGTGCCGCACGGAGCGCTGCACCGTAGCTTTCGGAATCACTTCCGATCTCACGCTGGTTGACAATCGATTTATCATGCCGGTGAAGATACTCGATTGGATCTTCCAACGTAATAATGTGATAAGGATATTTCTGGTTAATTACATGAAGCAGGGATGCCAGAGTCGTGGATTTACCGCTTCCGGTAGGCCCGGTAACAAGGACAAGTCCTCTCTTACGGTTCGTGATATCTACAACTTCTTTTGGGATACCGAGGCTCTCGGGCTCGGGAATCTCGAACGGAAGGCATCGCATAACGGATGCCAGCGTGCCTCTCTGCCTGAAAACATTGACACGAAAACGGCCCACCCCAGCTATGGCGTAGGCAAAGTCTGTCTGACCGTCGCGCTTTAACTCTTCTCTGTGCCGCTCTTCCATAATCGGAAGAAGAAGTTCTTCCAGAGTGTCGGGCATCAGCCTTTCACCCTCGATAGCACTTAAGACACCATCGATACGGTAACATGGCGGCCTGCCCACAGTGAAGTGGACGTCAGACGCATTTTCTTCTATGGATCTCTGTAAAAGATCTTTCAGATCATACATTTATTACTACCTGATTTCTATTATTATTTCGATTCATCCTGCATTTCTCCATGCAGATGAATTGCTTATTCTTCGTAAGAAGCCTTCAGCATTTCGCCGATGGAAGTAACTCCCTCAAGTACATAGCGGATACCATTCTCACGAAGAGTATGCATGCCGTTCTTTTTCGCTGCTGCGATCATTTCCTCGGTCGTTGCATCGTCTGCGATCAGTTTGCGCATTTCTTCATTGACCTCCATGATCTCGAACACACCGGTTCTTCCAAAGAAACCGGTATTGTTGCATAGCTTGCAGCCACCCGGCTCATAAATCTCAACTTCCTCTGCAAGAGAACGTTTCAGAATAAGTTTCTCTTTATCTGTTGCAGTGCGTTTTTTACGGCAGTGCGGACAGAGCTTACGGACCAGTCTCTGTGCAATGACACCGATGATCGCATCAGAAATCAGATAACGGGCAACTCCCATATCAGCCATACGGTTCAGCGTACCGACTGCATTGTTGGTATGCATGGTCGAAACAACCAGGTGACCGGTGATGGAAGCCTGTACTGCAATCGAAGCAGTCTCCTGATCTCGGATTTCACCTATCATAATGATATCCGGATCCTGACGCAGGATGGAACGAAGTGCTGATGCAAAAGTCAGATCAACTTTGTTGTTTACCTGAATCTGGTTGATACCCTCAAGGTCTGCCTCGACAGGATCTTCGACCGTTACGATATTGACCGCTTCTTTATTTAAGGCACTGAGTGCTGTATACAATGTCGTAGATTTACCACTTCCAGTAGGTCCGGTAACAAACATGATTCCATACGGCTTTGCAAGCATGTGTTGCAGAGTTGCCATCTCTTTCTGATCCAGACCGAGTTCTTTAATATCTCTGGTCAGATTCAGTTTCGAAGAGATACGCATAACAATCTTCTCGCCGTGAACAGTCGGAATCGAAGAAATACGGATATCGTATTCCCGGCGGTCAACCATAATGGACATACGTCCGTCCTGCGGCTTTCTTTTTTCCGAAATGTCCATACCGCCCATAATCTTGATACGGGTGGAGATTGCCGGAAGGAGACTGTTGTCGTAGACCATTTTTTCATAGAGAGCACCGTCAATACGGTAACGCACACGAACTTTTGTCTCCAACGCTTCGATATGAATATCGCTGGCTCTCTGTCGTACCGCCTGCTCGATCAGGGAACGTACCAACTGTACGATCGGGGCATCACTGACATCGGTCTCTGCTGCCTCTTCCACATTTCCACGAAGCTGCTCTCGTTCACGTGTAAATCGTCTCGCAGCATCCATGTTTTCGGACGCACCATAGCAGCGGTCGATTGCCGCCAGTATGTCACGCGGTGTCGCAATGTATGGTTCCACCTGCAGGTTCGTGACGATTGAAATATCATCGATTGCCGCCATATCCATCGGATCGGACATCGCAAGATGCAGGATATTCGCATTATACGGGTCAAGCTCAAATGGAATGCACTGATATTTCTTAAGGAGATTCACACTGACCAGATTACGGACTTCTTTCGGAATCGTCACGCCGGTAAGTTCGATCATCTTAAGTCCTAGCTGTGTCTGGAGTGCCCTGGCAATCATTTCTTCAGTGATAAAGCCATTCTCTACAAGAACTTCACCAATCTTTTTGCCGGTTCCTTTCTGATCAGCCCCCTGTCAAGTAGACAAGTAAAAAATCCAAA
>UMII01024917.1_pt1 | contig 36711 bp, 30 predicted proteins | sample 1965731 | NCBI WGS metagenome assembly UMII01 (sample SAMEA4836118, study PRJEB28245) | human gut metagenome | biome: gut microbiome; material: fecal sample | place: Denmark | collected 2008
GTAGCAGTAAGCTATCCGGGAACTGCAAATATTTTACGAAACAAACGCAAGAGTAACCCGACTGCCGTACTCCTATTTTCGCAGCGGTCGCCGGTCTCTGGTCTGCACCAGACTATGACAGGAAACGGGTGATTCACAAGAGGGTAGAAACCTTGGTGTCTACCCTCTTGTGCGCCCGCGCGGCGTCAGCGCAGATTTCGTTCGCTTCGCAAGCGATAACTCATAAAATCAGCACAGATTTTGCAAAAGACGCAAAGAAAGGAGCCTCCGGCCATGCTGACTTACCATCTCAAACCGCACGACCAACAGCCGCTCTACGAGCAGCTCTACCACGCTGTCCGCGCGGACATCATGTCCGGCGCCTTGCCCGGCGGCACGCGCCTGCCGAGCAAACGCCAGCTGGCGGCCAATCTGCGCGTCAGCCAGATCACCGTGGAAACCGCTTACGGCCAACTTGCCGCCGAAGGCTACATCGCCTCTGCGCCAAGGCGCGGCTACTTTGTGCAGGAGCAGCTTGCCGTGCCGGTTTCCGAGCCGCAGGAGCCATTTGCACCGCCTTTGCCGCCGATTTCCGCCTCTGAGGAGACCTATCCTTACGATTTTCGCACGGATTTTGTCGATAACGGCTGCTTTCCGTTCTCCACATGGGCGCGGCTGTCGCGTGGTGTGCTGAGCGAATACTCGAGTGCGCTGCTCCGTGCGACCGATCCATGCGGCGCGGCGGAACTTCGAGAGGAGATCGTGCGCTACCTGCACGACTTCCGCGGCATCAACGTCTCGCCGGACAACATCCTCATCGGCGCAGGCTCGGAGTATCTGATGCACCTTGTCATTCAGCTGCTCGGCCGCGACCGTGTGTATGCGCTCGAGAACCCCGGCTACCGCAAGCTGTACCAGATTTTCGCAGTGAACGGTGTGACCGTGCGTTCGACACCGCTGGACAAGCACGGTCTGCGTGCTGACGCGCTGGACGCGAGTGACGCATCGGTGGTATACCTTACGCCGTCGCACCATTTCCCGCTGGGCACGGTTATGACGGCTGCCCGCCGACTGGAAATCCTTCGCTGGGCGTCGGAAGCGCCCGACCGCTACATCATCGAGGATGATTACGACAGCGAATTCCGCTACGCCTCCCGCCCGATTCCGGCGTTAGGCGAGCTGGATCGGACAGGCCGTGTCGTGTACGTCAACACCTTTGCGAAAAGCCTTGCCCCCGGACTGCGCATCGGCTATCTGGTGCTGCCGAATGCGCTGATGGCGCGCTATCGCGAACGGTTTTCGCGGTACTCGTCTACCGTGCCGAGCTTTGACCAGTACACGCTGGCGGCCTTCATGCACACCGGCGGCTTCGAGCGGCACATCAGCCGCAGCCGCAAGATCTATCAGGCACGCCGCGACGCGCTCATGGCTGCGCTTGACCGCGAGCTGGCCGACCTGCCACATGAGGTCTCGCGCTCGGAAGCCGGTCTGCACCTGCTGCTGCACATGCGCAACGGCATGCTCGAGCACGAACTTATTGAGCGCGCAAAGACGGTCGGTGTGCGCGTTTACCCGCTTTCGGCGTACTATACGCCGCCGGTCAAGCCGCCGCGAGCAACACTCGTGCTCGGCTATGCCGGTCTGACCGAACAGCAGATCGACGAGGCGGCAAAGCTGCTCAAGCAAGCGTGGAGTTAATGGAAAATGGAGAATTGAGAATGGAAAATGAATATGGAATTTCCATGAACGCGATAATATACGCGTGAAACGCGTTATTGAATCATCGTGCAAAGCACGATACCACAATTCTCCATTCTCCATTTTCAATTCTCAATTATAGAAATCCGAAGGACTGCGAATTTTTAGCAAAAAGTTTGTAGCACTTCGGGTTTTTATTTCGTATTACCGGTGAAAGGAGGATGGAGCATGACCGCAAAAACACCCGAACAACTCGTCAGCGTCTACGGTGACATGGTATACCGATTGGCGTATGCACAGACGCGCAGCCGTCACGATGCGGACGATATTTTTCAGGAGGTTTTTCTCCAGACCGTGCGTAAACGACCGGTTTTCGACAGTGTGGAGCACGAAAAGGCATGGCTGCTGCGGGTGACGCTCAACTGCCTGAAAAGCCACTGGCGCATGGCATGGCGGCGGCACGACACACCGCTCGATGACCGCATTCCGTTTCCCGAGCCGGAGGACAGCGCGCTGGATGAAGCTCTGCGGCGGCTGACGCCTAAGTACCGCGCGGCAGTGCATTTATTCTACTACGAGGGTTACACCGCAGAGGAGATTGCGCGCATGAGCGGGGAAAAACCGTCCGCGATACGTACACGGCTGACACGCGCACGGGCACAGCTGCGCGAATTGATGAAAGGAGAGCTGGACGATGGATTTTCACAAGCAGTACCGCGGCATGAATGAGAATATCACGCCGAGCGACACACTGGTGCAGCAGACAATCGCCAAAATGGAGAGCGGCAGGCCGCACAGAGCGCGAAAACCGCTCAAGATCATCCTTGCGGTTGCGGCGGCACTGGCCTGCGTGAGCACCGCCGTAGCCGCCAATCAGGAGGCGGTTCTGCGGGTGCTGTACCAAATCGCGCCCGGCATGGCGGAGTACCTGCAGCCGGTCGGGCAGGTCTGCGAGGACCGGGGCGTCAAGCTGGAGGTCGTTTCAGCGGACGTGGAAGGCAGCACGGCAAAGGTGTATTTGTCGCTGACCGACACCACCGGCAGCCTGTTCGGCGATGCCGCACCGGATCTGTATGACAGCTGGCATTTGGATTATCCGCGCTGGGGCAGAGCTGCACCGCTGTCCTGTGGCTGCTCAACGGTTGACTACGACCCAAGTACCCACACGGCAACGTATTTTCTTCAAATTGACGATTTGGGAGGAGATATTCCGGCAGGCGCGTTCGAGTTTTCGTTTAACAAGCTGCTGATTGGTAAAGCGGAACAGAAAGGTGTTCCGGTAACGGCGGATTTGTCTGCTGTGCCGAAAAACGCACCGACAGAAAATCATGAGATTAACGGCCTGAGTACCTCGGATATCTCGCTGTACGAAACCATGCACGACTACGATTTTCTTGTTCAGCAGGGCACGCTCTGGCAAAGCGAGGACGGCAATTTTACGCTCACTGCGGCAGCGTGGCACGATGGTGCACTGCACCTGTCATACCGCACGGAAGGCAAGCTGTCGCGCGACAACCATGCGGATTTTGCGGTACTCCGCATGACGGACGGCACTGAGCTTTGGCGAGATTACGACGTTTCCTACGTCGATTCTGACGCGGACGCAGAAGTCACCGAGTACGTTTTCCCGATGGCATACGAGGATGTTGCCGGCTGTACACTTACCGGTGATATCTACACCGCAAGCGAAATGATGAACGGCAGATGGGCGATTTCCTTCCGGTTGACGCAGTAACGCAACATGAGGACATATCCGATGGATATGTCCTCATGTTTTATCCGTTTTATCCTTTTTCTTCACCGAATGCGCGAACACAACGGATTGATCACCGAATTTCTGCCGCAGTGCGTCGACCGTCTGGTCGAGCTTATGCTGGCGGTCGCGCTTTTGGATATCCTCGGCGGCATCAAACAGCGAAAGCTGCTCGCACGACTGATTTTCCGGCAGCAGATTGGCAGCCGTGACCGACAGCAGGCGCACCGGCTTGTCCATCGGCCAGTGCCCGAGCAGCAGCTGCATGGACAGATCGATGAGCGTCCGCGTGGAGTTGGTCGGCCGCTCAAGCGTTATCTGTCGTGAGCGGTTGTGAAATTCCGGGTCACGGATGCCGAGCTGCACGGTCTGGCACACCATGCCGCGTTTTCGCAAACGTCTGCCGACATTGTCGCACAGCGCCGTGATGCCCATGCGGCATTCGTCCGCGCCGAGCAGATTGTGCGCGAACGTCATGCTGTTGCCGACCGATTTGACCTCGCGTTCCGCGTAAAACGAGCGCACCGGCTCATCGTCCTCGCCTCTGGCGTAACGCAGCAGAAGATCGCCGTTTTTGCCCAGAATGCTGTGGATAAATGCCGGATCGCAGGCGGCAAGCTCGCCGATCGTGCGCACGCCCAGTCGGTTCAGCCGGTCGCTGGCGCGTTTGCCGACATACAGGAGTGTGTTCGCGGGCAAGGTCCACACGCGCTGCTTGAAATTTTCGCGCGAAAAGACCGTCGTGCCGTCCGGCTTTTTGTAATCGCTGCCGAGCTTGGCGAACGCGCGGTTGAACGACACGCCGACCGAGATGGTCAGTCCGACCTCCTCGCGCATGCGGCGGCGCAGCTCGTCCGCGATATGCTCGCCGGAGCCGAACAGGTGCATCGAGCCGGTGACATCAAGGAAGGATTCGTCAATGCCGAACGGATCGACAAGATCGGTGTACTGCAGGTACAGCTCGTTGCATTTGCGCGAAAACTTCACATATTCGCTCCGATGCGGTGCTACCAGCCGTAAATCCGGGCATTTCCGTTTCGCCTGCCAGATGGTCTCGGCAGTTTGTACGCCGAAGGCTTTGGCCTTCTCGTTCTTGGCGAGAATGATGCCGTGGCGGCTCTCCGGATCACCGCAGACCGCGGTCGGACCATCGGCGAGCGACGGGTCGAGCAGCGTTTCCACACTCGCGAAAAACGAGTTGCAGTCGCAGTGCAGAATGGTTCTGTCCATCGGTCATCATCTCCTTTCGAACGAATGTTTGCAGTGTATAACTGCATTATATCCGAAAAAAATGTGCTTGACAAGTGGGAGAATGAGGTGCATACTGTATTTGCAAGCAAGGGTGCCGTGATGAGCGGCTGAGAGGGCGAGAGCCTAACCTTTTGAACCTGTTGGTTAGCACCATCGTAGGGAGGCTGTCGCATATACTTGAAATTTTAATGCTCCGGTTTTACCGCATGGTGAGACCGGAGCATTTTTTCTTGCAGAAAAGAGGATATTTGCATGAAAGTAAACGGTAACGAACGCGCTGTTCCCGCAGAAGGAACCGTACTGGCGCTGCTGAAGGAGCTGGGTCACGACCCGCAGCGTGTGGCTGTCGAGAAGAACGGCACCATCATTCCGCGCGCGCAGTTCGCGGAAGAGAAGCTGACCGATGCAGACCATCTGGAAGTCGTATGCTTTGTGGGCGGCGGCTGATACCCTTCGCACCAAACCACAGTTTGGTGCGAAGGGGACATACTGCGTAAAACGCGGATATATCCCAAAGAAATTTGCGCGCCGCGAGCGGCACACACATTTTTTACTGGTATGAGAACCGAGATACAAGCTCCCGGTTTTCATAGAAATTGCAAAAATGCACGCTGCGCGTGATTACAGGAGAAAAATCATGATTTTAACCAAAGAACAACTGCATGACGCACTGGTGGAACGCCACGGCGCGGATATTCAGGCTAAGCTGGACAAGGCGTGTGTCGGCATTGCGGGTCTGGGCGGGCTTGGCTCCAACCTTGCGATTTTTCTGGCGCGGCTGGGTGTCGGTCATCTCATCCTCGTGGATTTCGATGTGGTGGACATCACCAACCTCAACCGTCAGCATTACACGATGAAAGACCTCGGCATTCCGAAAACGCTCGCGCTTGTTGAGCAGCTTGAGGCCATCAATCCCTATCTCACCTACGAGACCTACACCGAGCGGGTTGTTCCGTCCAACGTGGAGCGGCTGTTCTCCGGCTGTGATGTGGTCGTGGAGGCGTTCGACAAGCCGGATCAGAAGGCTATGCTGCTCGAGAATCTGCTTACCAGACTGCCGGAAAAGCCGGTCGTATCGGGCAGCGGCATGGCAGGCTACGGCTCGGCGAACCTGATCAAGACCGAAAAACGCTTCGGCCATGTGTACCTCTGCGGCGACGGTACAAGCGATGTAGCCGACGGTCTCGGTCTGATGGCGCCGCGCGTAGCGGTCTGCTCGGCACATGAAGGCACGATGGTGCTGCGTCTGCTCATCGGAGAAACAGAACCGTAAATAGAAAATGGAGAACAGAAGCCGCAGCTTTCATTCTCCGCTCTCCATTATTCTTTCGGCTGATCGGAACCGCAATGTGCACACTTGACAGCCTTGATTGGAATTTCGCTGCAGCAGAACGGGCAGACCTTGGTGGTCGGCTCTGCGGGTGCTTCCGGCTTTTTGCCGAGCGCAGTCAGCTTATTGACCGCTTTGAGCAGACAGAACAGCACGAACGCCATGATCAAAAAGTTGATGATCGAGGTGATGAATGCACCGTAGCGCAGTTCCACACCGCCGAGGTTCAGCACGAAACCGCTTAAATCGGTGCCGCCGAACAGGCCGAGGATCGGGTTGATAAGGTTTTCGGTCAGCGAGGTGACGATGCTCGTGAACGCGCCGCCGATGATAACACCGATCGCCATGTCCATCACGTTGCCGCGCAGCGCGAAGGCCTTGAATTCTTCGATAAATTTTTTCACTTTTACGTTCCCCTTTCTTATTTATACTATCAGTTTATACGTTTCCCTTAAATGGGTCAAGAAAAAGGAGTTTTTCACATGAAAGATACACTTGTAATCGGCGGACATGAATTTACGTCCCGCTTCATCCTTGGTTCCGGCAAGTATTCGCTCGACCTGATCAACGCTGCCGTGCAGAACGCAGGCGCACAGATCATCACGCTGGCGCTGCGCCGCGCAAATGAGGGCGGCACGGCTAACATCCTCGACTATATTCCGGAGGGCGTAACGCTGCTGCCGAACACCTCGGGTGCCCGCAACGCGGACGAGGCGGTTCGCATTGCGCGTCTGTCGCGTGCGTGCGGCTGCGGCGATTTCGTCAAGATCGAAATTATGCGCGACAGCAAGTACCTGCTGCCGGACAATCAGGAGACCATCCGCGCGACCGAGATCCTTGCGAAAGAGGGCTTCGTCGTTATGCCGTATATGTACCCCGATCTGAACGTTGCGCGTGATCTGGTCAATGCCGGTGCGGCTTCCATCATGCCGCTGGCGGCTCCGATCGGTACGAACAAGGGTCTTGCTACCCGCGAGTTCATCAAGATTTTGATTGATGAAATTGATCTGCCGATCATCGTGGACGCAGGCATCGGCCGCCCGTCGCAGGCTTGCGAGGCGATGGAGATGGGCGCGGCAGCTATCATGGCCAACACCGCGATTGCCACCGCAGGCGATATTCCGGCGATGGCTGAGGCGTTCAAACAGGCGATTGAGGCAGGCCGCACGGCATACCTTGCCGGTCTGGGCCGTGTCCGTGAGACGGCTTCGGCATCCTCTCCGCTGACCGGTTTCCTGCAGGATTAAAGTTCTCGATTAAATGCGCGCTTTGCGCGAAAACAGAAAGGTATTTGTCATGGAAAACGAAAAAACGGAGATCATCTCCGCAAAATATATCACTGAACAAACCAATCACATGGAGTACCAGCCGGGTATGGACAACATCGGCTCCGAGGTGCAGGACGAGGTCATTTCCCGCATGAACGCCTATGACGCGGATGCCTATACGGCGGCTGATGTGCTGCGTGCGCTTCGCAAGGACGTTCTCTCGCCGGAGGACTTCGGCGCACTGCTGTCTCCCGCGGCGCTGCCGTTCCTTGAGCAGATGGCGCAGCGCGCACAGGCCGAAACGCGCAAGCATTTCGGCAACTCGGTGCAGATGTTCACGCCGCTGTACATCGCCAATTACTGCGAAAATTACTGCATTTACTGCGGTTTCAACTGTCATAACAAGATTCGCCGTGCCAAGCTGGATATGGACGAGGTCGAACAGGAACTGAAGGCCATCGCGGAGACCGGTCTGCAGGAAATCCTCATTCTGACCGGCGAGAGCCGTGCCATGTCGCCGGTATCCTACATCGGTGAAGCCGTTAAGCTGGCGCGCAAGTATTTCCGTGTCATCGGCATCGAGATTTATCCGCTCAACGTGGATGAGTACGCTTATCTGCACGAGTGCGGTGTGGACTACGTCACCGTATTTCAGGAGACCTATGACGACCAGAAGTACAAAACCCTGCACCTCGGCGGTCACAAGCGCATTTTCCCGTATCGCCTGAATGCGCAGGAGCGTGCACTGATGGGCGGCATGCGCGGTGTCGGCTTTGCGGCACTGCTCGGTCTGTCCGACTTCCGCAAGGATGCGTTTGCGACCGGTCTGCACGCGTATCTGCTGCAGCGCAAGTATCCGCACGCAGAGATCGCGTTCTCGTGTCCGCGCCTGCGCCCGATCATCAATAACGATAAGATCAACCCGAAGGACGTACACGAGCCGCAGCTGCTGCAGGTCGTCTGCGCCTACCGCATCTTCATGCCGTTCGCGTCCATCACTATCTCGACCCGCGAGCGGGCAGGCTTCCGCGACAACATCATCGGCATCGCCGCCACCAAGATTTCCGCAGGCGTAGACGTCGGTATCGGCGGTCACTCCGGCGAGGATAAGGGCGATGAGCAGTTCGAGATCTCGGACGGCCGCTCGGTCGATGAGGTGTATAACGCAATCTGCGAACACGGTTTACAGCCGGTTATGGCGGACTATCTGTACGTTTAACGACTTCTAAGGGGGACTCTGTCCCCCTTAGATACCGAAAAAGTTCCATAGAAACTTTTTCGGATAACCCCCTCACCTTTGCACGGCAAAGGTGGTTCGGGACACGCGTCCCGAAGTATAGGGAACAAAGTCCGGCAAAGCTGGACTTTGTTGAAGTATTGTAACGGCGCATTGCGATGCGCCGAGGGGGACAGCGTCCCTCTTAGAACAAGGTTTGTCTGCCGCCGAAGTGCGGCGGGGTCGTCAGGACAGAGCGCACCGCATGCCTCGGCGTCCCATTTTCACACCGCACTCCGGAAGCAATATAAAAGGCAATCCCGCACAATTAAAGCTGCGGCGCTTTACGGAAATTTTGCGTCCTGATGTTGTTGTGATTTTTTGCAATACACTCGTATTGCTGCAAAACCACGCCTAATCAGTACGCAAAATTTACTCGTAAATCGCTCTTGTTTAATTATGCGGTATTGCCTAATTCAGAAGGAGTATCAGCAAGCCATGAGAAATTATGCAACGCAGATGGATGCCGCAAAGCGCGGTATCGTCACGCCGGAGATCGAGACGGTCGCAAAAAAAGAAAACCGTCCGGTCGAGTTCATCATGGAACGAGTCGCAAAGGGTACGATTGCGATTCCGGCGAACATCAATCACAAAAGCCTGTCCGCAGAGGCGGTCGGCGACGGCACCCGCGTAAAGATCAATGTCAATCTCGGCATTTCGGGTGACTGCAAGGACTACGAGATGGAGTTGCGCAAGGTGCGCATGGCCGTTGACATGGGCGCGGAGTCCATCATGGATCTATCCAACTACGGCAAGACCAACACCTTCCGCAAGCAGCTGATCGACATGTCGCCGGCGATGATCGGCACCGTGCCGATGTACGACGCGATCGGGTATCTGGAAAAGGACCTGCTCGAGATCACAGCGCAGGATTTCCTCAAGGTCGTTGAGGCGCACGCCAGGGAGGGCGTGGACTTCATGACCATTCATGCGGGTATCAACCGCCGTGCGGTTGAAGCCTTCATGCGCGAGGGCCGCAAAATGAACATCGTCTCCCGCGGTGGCTCGCTGCTGTTTGCGTGGATGAAGATGACTGGCAATGAGAATCCGTTCTTCGAGTATTACGACGAGGTGCTGGACATTCTGCGCCGCTACGACGTTACCATTTCGCTGGGCGACGCACTGCGCCCGGGCTGCATTGATGATGCGTCCGATGCAGGGCAGATCAGTGAGCTGATCGAGCTGGGCAACCTTGCACAGCGTGCGTGGGCGAAGGACGTGCAGGTTATGATCGAAGGTCCCGGCCATATGGCGATGAACGAGATCGCGGCCAATATGCAGATGGAAAAGCGCCTTTGCCATGGAGCGCCTTTCTATGTCCTCGGGCCGCTCGTCACCGATATTGCACCGGGTTACGACCATATTACCTCGGCCATCGGCGGCGCTATTGCCGCACAGGCGGGCGCGAACTTCCTGTGCTACGTTACACCGGCGGAGCACCTGCGTCTGCCGGATGAAAATGACGTCCGCGAGGGCATCGTTGCCAGCAAAATTGCGGCCCACGCCGCCGATATCGCACTCGGTCTGCCCGGTGCGCGTGACCGCGATAATGAAATGGCGGACGCGCGTCATAAGCTGGACTGGCCCGCGCAGTTCGCGCTGGCACTCGACCCGGAAAAGGCAGAGCGGTTCTATAATCAGGTTCCGCCGACCGAGCGTCATACCTGCTCGATGTGCGGTAAAATGTGCGCCGTGCGCACCACAAATATGATCCTTGAGGGCAAAGAAGTCAAATTCTGCTCGGAAAAGGGCGCATGCTGATGCTTCGGAATACAAAAGAGCGGTCGGGAGACCGCTCTTTTTTTGCTGTTTGTTTGAATTGGGCGTGTGCAGAATGGAGAATTGAAAATGGAGAATGGAAAATGAATGCGATGGCAGAGTGCTGCGTGGGCGGCCAATGGCCGCCCCTACGGTTAAACGTTTGCAAATCGTTAGAAACGGTGCGCTGAGGTCATACCCCGGGGCACCTTCTCTGGCCCTTCGGGCAATTCACCTTCTGTTGCACCTGCGCAACACTCGTCAGTGCACGACAAAATTCTACAAACAAAACCGGCACATAAGGAGAGAAACCTCTGTATGTGCCGGTTTTCGCTTGCAGCTAAGAAAAATACTGGTGTCTCAGCTCCAGATTGTACGCAAGCAGCGTCCGCAGCCGCTTTTTGCCGCGAGAACAGTGCCGCGATACCGCCGATGGACTGATCCCAAGCCGTTCAGCGCACTGTTTGCAGGATAATCCCTCCACCTCGATCATCCACAGCACCTCGTACTGCCGCGGTGTCAGCTGCTCGCGCATGGCCCGGAAGAAGGCCGTGCGGAATGCCTGCCGGAAGCCGCGGTCGTCCTCCGCGAGCAGACCGAGATACTGCCGGTAGGCCAGCCGTGTCGCTGTGTGCTCAGACAGCGCGACAGTCCGCATGCGCATCACCTTCTTCACTGTGGTCGTGGTAGTGCTCCATCAGGAATACGGTCTGGCGGCTTTCGTTGATCAGCGTCTGCAGGAATTTCGCGCGCTGCTTGAGCCGGTAGCGCACCTCCGGCTGACGCGCGCGCTTCTGCGCCGCCTGAAGCTGCTTGATACGCAGCTCCAGCAGAGCGACATTTACACGGTATTCCTGCGCCATCTCACATAATTTCATGGCGGCCCCTCCTTACGATATACGAACAAATGTTCGATTCTTTATGTCCCTTATAATACAACATAAAGTATGAGTTGTCAATGAAAAACTATATTTTGTGTGATATTCCTCAAATCTGCATCATACACTGTGGTAGAGAGGGAAGGAGGAGATACCATGCGCAGACTGCTGCTGACCGGTGTCGGACTGGTGCTGGTGCTGTATTTGCTGCCGGTATTTTACCCATCGGAAACGGACAAGACGGAGCCGCAGGCACCCACAGAAAGCGTCACAGCGGCAGCAACAGACGGCTTAACCATCACGGTTCTGGTGAACGGCAAGGCGCAGGAAATGCCGCTGGAGACCTATGTGGAAGGCGTGACGGCGGCAGAGATTGCGGACGATTTTCCGGTTGAAGCCATCCGTGCACAGGCGGTCGCAGCGCGGACGTACGCGGTGTATAAGCAGTCGAGAGGACGGCCGGCAGAGCATCCGGATGCGGATGTCTGCGACGATTACAGCCATTGTGCGGCATATCAGCCGGACGCGGTCAAGACGTTCAGCACCGGCTATTCGCGGATACGCAAGGCCGTCAAGGACACGGCAGGGCAGATCCTGACCTGCGACGGTGCACCGATTGCGGCCGTGTTCCACTGCGTCAGCGGTCCGAAGACCGAGTCTGCCGCCGATGTCTGGGGCGAGGATATTCCGTATCTGCAAAGCGTGGTCAGTCCGGGCGGCACGCAGTACGCCGGATACGAGAGCGAGGTGACGCTAACGGCGGATGCGTTCCGCGAAAAGGTCGCGCAGACTCTGCCAAAAGCGGATGTGAGCGGTACGCCCGACCGCTGGTTTGCGTCCTCGGTGCGCTCGGCGGCTGGCGGTGTGAAAACCGTGAAGCTCGGCGGCGTGACCGTCGAGGGAACCGCAGTGCGGGCGCTGTTCGGCCTGCAGTCCACGAATTTCACCATCACAACCACCGAGGACAGTATTACGTTTCACACCATCGGATACGGACACGGTGTTGGTCTGTCGCAGTACGGTGCGAAATATATGGCGGAGCAGGGATATGATTATACCGAGATACTTGCGCATTACTACCCGAATACAGAGTTGAGATTGGAGAGTGGAGAGTGAAGAGAATGGAAAATGGGAAGATTGCGAACTATGTTCGCATATAAAATGGAGCGCGTAGCGCGACAAAAAAGTCAGGACATGTGCCTGACTTTTTTAACAAACAGAGAAATCCTCCGAAAACCGGGAAGTTTTCGGGGGATTTCTCTGCAATAGCCCTTACAGGCTTGCCTGGCAAGGGCGTTTCTCGATAGAAAGGACGGTTGCGTCCTTTCTATCGAAGGCGAAGCCTTAGAATGCGAAATTCGTTTTTACGCGCCAGATATTCTGTGCATACTCAGCAATCGAGCGGTCCGCTGCGAAGCGGCCGGAGTTTGCAATGTTGATCAGCGCCATGCGGTTCCACTGATCCTGATCGCGGTAAACCTCGCTTACGCGCTCCTGAGCGGCTGCGTAGGATGCGAAGTCCTTGAGGCTCATATAGCGGTCAGCCGGGCCGCCGTTGCCGCCGTGCAGCAGCAGGTTGGCAATATCGGTGTAGTCCACGCCGTCACCGAAGCCGTGGATCATCTGATCGAGCACGCGGCGGATCACCGGATCGTTCTGATAGATGACCATCGGCTCATAGCTGCCGGAAGCGGCCAGTGCCTCAGCCTCGGGCGTCTCCATACCGAAGATGAAGATGTTCTCCTTGCCGACTGCCTCGCAGATCTCAACGTTTGCGCCGTCCATCGTGCCGATGGTCAGAGCACCGTTCATCATGAACTTCATGTTGCCGGTACCGGATGCTTCCTTGCCGGCGATGGAGATCTGCTCGGAAACCTCGGCGGCCGGCATGATAATCTCAGCCAGAGATACCTTGTAATCCTCGAGGAATACGACCTTCAGCTTGTCGCGTACTGCCGGATCGTTGTCGATCATCTTGGAGATGGAGTTGATCAGCTGGATGGTCTTTTTCGCTACTGCGTAGCCCGGTGCGGCCTTGGAGCCGAAGATAAAGGTGCGCGGAACGAAATCCATATCCGGATTGTCCTTCAGCTTGTGATACAGGCTGATGATGTGCAGAATGTTGAGCATCTGGCGCTTGTACTCGTGCAGACGCTTAACCTGTACGTCAAAGATGGAGTCCATGTTGACTTCGATGCCGTTGTGCGCTTTGATATAATCCGCCAGACGCTGCTTGTTGTGGCGCTTGATCTCGCCCAGCTTGTCGAGCAGCTCCTTGTCGTCTGCATAGTTGTTCAGAACCTGCAGCTCGGACGGATGGGTGCGGTAGCCGGTGCCGATCTTGCTCTCGATGAGCTCTGCCAGCTCCGGGTTGGCCTCGCACAGCCAGCGGCGGTGTGCAATGCCGTTGGTGACGTTGCAGAACTTGGAGGAGTAGATCTTGTAGAAATCGGTGAATACGCGCTCCTTGAGGATCTCGGAGTGCAGCGCGGATACGCCGTTGATGGAGAACGAGCCTGCGATAGCCAGATGCGCCATGCGGACGGTATCGTCGGCAACGATAGCCAGCTTGGAGATCTTCTGGAAGTCGTTCGGGAAGTAGTTCCACAGCTCCTTGCAGAAGCGCTCGTTGATTTCGTAGATGATCTGCATAACACGCGGCATCAGCTCCTGAACGAGCGATACCGGCCAGCACTCGAGAGCCTCAGGCATAACGGTGTGGTTGGTGTAAGCAACAGACTGGCTGGTGATGTTCCAGGCCTGCTCCCAGCTCATGTCGTTCTCGTCCATCAGGATGCGCATCAGCTCCGGAATAACCAGAGTCGGGTGCGTATCGTTGATGTGCAGGACGTGCTTGTGCGCGAAGTTTTCAAGCGTGCCGTACTTGGCCTTGTGCTTTGCACAGATGTCCTGCAGAGTTGCGGAAACCAGGAAATACTGCTGCTTGAGACGCAGGGACTGACCCTCGCGGTGGTTATCCTCCGGATAAAGGACCATGGAGATGGTCTCTGCCAGTGCGTGCTTCTCCAGTGCCTTCAGATACTCACCGGAGGAGAACAGTTTCATGTCCAGTGCGATCGGGCTCTGTGCCTTCCACAGGCGCAGACGCGCGATGTTGTTGGTGCCGTAGCCGGAGATCGGCATATCATACGGAACTGCCAGAACCGGCGTGTAATCGTGGTAGTTGACGACCAGCTTGCCGTTATCGTCGAAGTAGGTGTCAACCGTGCCGCCGATCTTGACCTCGCGGGTCTCATCCATTGCCGGAATCTGCCAAACCTCGCCGGTAGACAGCCAGGAATCCGGCAGCTCGACCTGCTGGCCTTCTACGATCTTCTGCTTGAAAATGCCGTGCTCGTAGCGGATGGAGTAGCCGGTGCCGCGTACGCCGTCGGTCGCCATGCCGTCCATGTAGCAGGCCGCCAGACGGCCAAGACCGCCGTTGCCCAGACCGGGATCAGCTTCCTCCTCGAAGATGTCCGCCATCTCGAAGCCCATGTCCTTCAGGGCTGCGGTCAGAGCGTCCAGCATACCGAGGTTGTAGGCGTTGTTGCGCAGGCTGCGGCCGACAAGAAATTCCATGCACAGATAATGCACCTGACGCTCTCCGTCGCGCTCTACCTCATTCTGGGTTTCGATCATGTGCTCGGTCAGTGCATCGCGCACTACGAGGGCACAAGCCTCGTATACCTGATCCTTGGTAGCGTCCTCTACCTCGCAGGCAAAATGTCGCTGCAGTTTACCTGCAATGGCTTCTTTCAAAGCGGTCTTTGTGTACTGGGTCTTTGGCATGGTCTTTCTTATCTCCTCACATAATTTTGGTAGGCAGTCCCACGCGGTTGCATCGGCGGTGCTTGTCGGAAATTTTGTGCCCTGATTTCGTTGCGGCTTTTTGCAATACACAAAGTATTGCTGCAAACCCGCGCCTCGTCAGGACGCAAAATTTGCTCGACAATCCCTCGCTGCTGAACCACGCGGGACTGCCTTGGAAATACCGCAGATTTTACTGGGTAAAAATAATACGGTATTACCGGGTACCGTCACCGTATTCCCTCAAATCGGGTGACGGGTCGGGCTGACAGGTCGGTTACTGACCCATCGCGGTCTTGTAAACCTCGATATATTTATCGGCAGAGCTACCCCAGCTGAAGTCGCTCTGCATACCCTGCATAATCAGCTTGCTCCACGCAGGCTTGTTAAAGCGGAATACGCCGCAGGCCTCGCGGATAACGTGCAGCATGTCGTGCGCGTTGTAGCTTGCAAAGGTGAAGCCGTTGCCCGTGCCGGCATAATCGACAAAGGCGTGAACGGTGTCCTTGAGGCCGCCGGTCTCGCGGACGATCGGAATAGTGCCGTAGCGCAGTGCGATCATCTGTGCCAGGCCGCACGGCTCAAACTTGGACGGCATCAGGAACATATCGGCGCCTGCATAAATGCGGTTTGCCAGATCGCCGGAGAACATGATGGACGCGGAAACCTTATCCGGCCAGCGGCGCTTTGCCTCGATGAACATCTGCTCATAGCGGTAGTCGCCGGTGCCGAGCACGATCAGGCGAACATCATCCGCCAGAATATCCGGCAGGACTGCTTCCACAAGGTCGAGTCCCTTCTGGTCAACAAAGCGGGTAACGATGCCGATGACAGGCGTGTTTGCATCGCCCTCAAGGCCGCAGAGCTTCAAAAGCTCGGTCTTGTTGACCAGCTTATCCTGCGGATTGTTCGGGCCGTAGTTCTTGAAGATCTTGCTGTCGGTCTCCGGATTGAACGCATCCATATTGATGCCGTTCAGGATGCCGTGCAGCTTGTAGCTGTTCATGCGCAGCACGGAATCCAGACGGTAGCCGTAGTATTCGGTCTGAATTTCGTTGGCATAGGTCGGTGAAACCGTGGTGACAGCCGTGGAAGCTACGATAGCAGCCTTCATCAGGTTGACGTCGCCGTCCATCGCCATAAAGCCGGAGCGGAAGTGTGCATCGTCAATGCCGAGCACATACTCCAGAATCTCACGGCCGTAGCGGCCCTGGTACTGGATGTTGTGGATAGTGAACACGGTCTTGATGTTCTCGTAGAACGGACGGGAAGCGAACATCAGGTTGTAGTAAACCGGAACGAGGGCGGTCTGCCAGTCGTTGCAGTTGATCACATCCGGCTTCCACTCCAGATCGGGCAGTACCTCGAGTACCGCCTTGGAGTAGTACGCGAAGCGCTCTGCGTCGTCGTACTCGCCGTAGATCTGGCCGCGTGCGAAGTAATACTCATTATCGATGAAATAATAGGTAACGCCGTCTGCCTCATAGCGGAAGATACCGCAGTACTGGTTGCGCCAGCCCAGACGGACGTAAGCGTTTTTGATGTAATAGAACTTTTCGCGCATACTCTGGTCGATCGCAGAATACAGCGGGCAGAATACACGCACGTCATGTCCCTTGGCAGCGAGTGCCTGCGGGAGCGAACCTGCTACATCGCCCAATCCGCCGGTTTTGATGAACGGAGCGCATTCGCTGGTAACATACATGATTTTCATAAAGCCGAGCCTCCCCAACAGAGAGTGCGGAAACAGCGCTGACCGTTTCCGCACCCGTTGTAATTTTATTATACTCGTTTCTGTCTGAATGTAATATAGCAATATTTCACGAACATTTGCGCTGCGGAAAATGCGTTTTTGCTGTGATAGCAACTTCTAAACAGAAGTTTATGCGGATTTAACAGAAAAGGATCAAACGGTTGCGTTTTTGGCGATGGTGATCGGATAATTTTCGTGTCCCATCATCGTGCGGCCATCACGGATAATAACATTGCGGTCGGTGATGACATGACGGAGCGAAGCCTCGGTCAGAATGCGTCCGCCTTCCATGATGATGCAGTTATTGACCTCGGCGCCCTTTTCAATCACAACGTCGCGGAACAGGACGGAGTTCTTTACCTTGCCTTCGATGCGGCAGCCGTCGGCGATGAGGCAGTCCTCTACGTCGGCTTCATCGCCGTAATAGGTCGGAGCCTCGTCCTTGATGCGGGTCAGGATCGGACGGGTGCGCTTGAATACCTCGTTGCGGACATCCTTGTCGAGCATGTCCATGTTGGAGCGGTAGTAGTCGAAGGTGTCCTCGATCTTGACGGCGTACTCGTTGAACAGGTAGCCGGCTACCGTGCCGTCCATCAGGGCATGGGTGAGAAACTCGCGCTCAAAGTGGATGCAGTTATGGGTTACGCAGTCGGACAGCATGTGGATAAGGTACTGGCGGCTCATGACGTAAATGCCGAGTGCCGCATGCTTGCACTTGCCCTCGTTGCAGTCTCCAACGCGGATGTCAACGGCTTCCTTCTTGCGGTTCAGCTCCACATAGGTGGTGAACGGGGAATTCTTCTGCTTCTTGGTGCATACCATGGTCAGGTCTGCGCCGGACTTGATATGGCGGTCGATCACGTCGTCGAGCGGTACATTGGCAACAATGTCGCCGTCCGCTACGACTACATAGTCTGCACGGTTCTTCTGCAGGAAGTCAACCGCACCGGCCAGTGCGTCAATCTTGCCGCGGTACTCGCCGGTTACCAGCGGAGACGCCTTCTTGGAGTAGGAGTACGGCGGCAGCAAGGTTACGCCGCTGTTCTTGCGGGAAAGATCCCAGTCCTTGGCATTGCCGATGTGGTCGATCAGGGACTGGTACTTGTCCTTCATCAGTACACCCACGCGGTAAATGCCGCTGTTTACCATATTGGAAAGCATAAAGTCGATAATGCGATACCGGCCGCCCCACTGTACCGCACCGACCGTGCGGTGCTCGGTGATCTCGCGGAGATCGTTGTCGGTATCAAATGCAATGATCATGCCTAAAACGCTGTTCATGTTTGTGCCGCCCCCTTACTTTACGTCCGGCAGATCCTCGTCTGCCATTTCCTTAGCGGCCAGCTTTGCGCCGCTGCCGATGCGAACGCCTTCGGCTACTACCGCAACGCCCCAGTTGTCTACGTCGCTGTCGGACGGGCTGCCGCCGACTTCCGCGCCCTTGGCGATAACGGCCTTTTCGGCTACGATGGAGTAGCGCACGGTCGCGCCTTCCTCAACCACGGCACCCGGCATCAGGATGGAATATTCCACCTTGGCACCCTTGCCGATCTTAACATCCGAGAACAGGACGGACTCGGAAACGTCGCCGTAGATCTCACAGCCCTCGGAGAGCAGGGTATGGGTAACCTTAGCCTGCTTGGAGGTGAAATGCGGAGGCGAACCGGTGGTGCGGCCGTAGATCTTCCAGCTGTCATCGGAAAGCTGCAGGCCGGAGTTCGGAGAGAGCAGATCCATGTTTGCTTCCCACAGGCTCTCGATGGTGCCTACGTCCTTCCAGTAGCCCTTGAAGCGGTAGGAAACCAGCTTTTCACCGTTATTCAGCATAGCCGGAATAATGTCCTTGCCGAAGTCGTTGGAGGACTGCTCGTTGGCCTCGTCATTGATGAGGTATTCCTTCAGCTTTTTCCAGGTGAAAATGTAGATGCCCATGGAAGCCAGCGTGGACTTCGGCTCCTTCGGCTTCTCCTCGAATTCGTAGATGGTGCCGTCCGGCTTGCAGTTCATGATGCCGAAACGGGAAGCCTCGGAAAGCGGAACGTCCAGCACCGCGATGGTCGCGTCAGCGCCGGTCTCCTTGTGCTGCTGGAGCATCTTGTTGTAGTCCATCTTGTAGATGTGGTCGCCCGAAAGAATGAGGACATACTCGGGATCGTAATCCTCCAGGAACTGAATGTTCTGGTAGATGGCGTTTGCGGTGCCCTTGTACCACTCGGTCTTTTTGCTCTCGTACGGCGGCAGAACATAGACGCCGCCGCGCAGGCGGTCGAGGTCCCACGTCTGGCCGGAACCGATGTAAGCGTTGAGCACATGCGGCTCGTACTGGGTCAGTACGCCGACAGTATCAATGCCGGAGTTGACGCAGTTGGAAAGCGGGAAGTCGATAATACGGTACTTACCGCCGAACGGTACGGCAGGCTTAGCGACCTTTTTGGTCAGCACATACAAACGGCTGCCGCGGCCGCCTGCGAGCAGCATGGCTACGCATTCTTTTTTCCGATACATGTAAATTCTCCTTTTTCACAGTTTGCATCGCTGCGATCTATACGCCGTCTGGCGTATCCCCTCTGTGTATCTCTCTTTGCGGATTTGCGTCTGTTTCAGGCGTTAATCTGCTTTATTAGGCAATACCGCATAATTGAACAAGAGCGATTTACGAGTAAATTTTGCGTACTGATCAGGCGCGGTTCTGCAGCAATACTGTCGTATTGCAAGAAAACGCAACGACATCAGAACATAAAATTTCCGTAAAGCGCCGCAATTTTAATTGTGCGGTGTTGCCTTTTAACCGCCGGTTGCGGTTACTGCCTTGTCTGTCGGTACGGAAACCGCTTTTTCAGTGGCTTTCGCAACTGCCTTGGTTCCGGTGCGTGCCACCGCTTTTTCGGTGGTTTTCGCAACTGCCTTGGTTCCGGTGCGTGCCACCGCCTTTTCAGTGGTCTTTGCAACGGATTTGGAGCCGGTCTTGGCTACGGCCTTCTCGGTTGTGCGGGCAACGGCCTTGGTGCCGGATTTCGCAACTGCCTTGGTCGAGCGGGTGCGCTTTACCGGTTTCTTGGCAGCCGCGGCTTTTGCGGCCTCGATCTCTGCCTTGGTGCGGCGCTTGGCTCTTGCCTTGCCTTTGAAGAACAGCACGCCGAAGCGCGGAATCTTCAGAACAATGGACTGTTCCTGACCGTGCATGGGCTTGTTTTCGGTCTTGAGCTTGCCGTTTGCCATGCCGCTGCCGCCGAACTCGGTCTTGTCCGAGGTGAATATCTCTTCATAAGTGCCGGTGATCGGAACGCCGATGCGGTATTCCTGCTGCTCCTCCGGAGAGAAGTTGACAACGACCACGATATCCGAGCCGTCCTTCGCCACACGGCGGAAGGCGATGATGTTGTTGCGGTTGTCCTCATGGCTGATCCATTCAAAGCCGCGCCAGTCGGTATCCTGCTCCCACAGCTGCGGAGTAGCAAGGTAGAAGTGATTGAGCGCCTTGACGTACGCCTGCATCTGGCGGTGCGCCGGATAATCCAGCAGCATCCAGTCCAGTCCGCGCTGGTACGCCCATTCGGAGAATTGTGCAAACTCGCCGCCCATGAACAGCATCTTCTTGCCCGGGTGTGCGGCCATGTAGCCGTACAGCGCGCGCAGACCGCCGAACTGATTCTCGTACGGAGGCGGCATCTTGCTGATGAGCGAGCACTTGCCGTGCACGACCTCATCGTGCGAGAGCGGCAGAATGTAGTTTTCGGAAAAGGCGTACATGAACGAGAAGGTGATCTTGTCGTGCATGTCCTTGCGGAAGAACGGGTCGGCCGAGCAGTAGCACAGCATGTCGTTCATCCAGCCCATGTTCCACTTGAAGTTGAAGCCCAGACCGCCGTCGTAACCCGGCTTGGTCACCATCGGCCATGCGGTGGACTCCTCGGCGATCATCATAACGTCCGGATGATCGGTCAGGATGTACTCGTTGAGCAGCCGCAGGAAGTCAACGGCCTCGAGGTTCTCACGGCCGCCGTGGACATTCGGCCGCCATTCGCCCTGCCGGTTGTAGTCCAGATACAGCATGGAAGCGACTGCGTCCACACGCAGGCCGTCCATGTGGAATTTCTCGATCCAGAACATCGCGGAGGAGAACAGCAGGTTTCTCGTGGAGACCTTGCCGTAGTCGAATACGCGCGTGCCCCATTCCTTGTGCTCCATCTTGAGCGGATCGGCGTATTCGTACAGGTGCGAGCCGTCAAACTCGACCAGTCCGCAGCCGTCCTTCGGGAAGTGCGCCGGAACCCAGTCCATGATAACGCCCAGACCGGCCTGATGCGCCTTGTCGATCAGGTACATCAGATCCTTTGGCGTGCCATAGCGGCTTGTGGCGGCAAAGTAGCCGATTACCTGATAGCCCCACGAGCCGTCGAACGGATACTCGGTCAGCGGCATAAACTCGATGTGGGTGTAGCCCATTTCCTTGACATACGGCACAAGCTCGTCCGCCAGCTGGCGGTAGGAGTAGAAGTTGCCGTCCTCGTGCATCTTCCACGAGCCGAGGTGGCATTCGTAGATGTTGACCGGATTGGAATACGGCAGGTGCTTTTTACGCCAATCCAGCCACGAGGCGTCGCCCCATTCGTAGCCGTCGATGTCATACGCCTTGGTGGCGTTGCCCGGACGGGTCTCGAAATGGAAGCCGTACGGGTCGGACTTGTCAAACACATCGCCGGACTTGGCCCATACACTATACTTGTATGCGGCATATTCCGGAATATTCGGAATAAATTTCTCCCAGATACCCTGTTCATCGCGCGTCATATAATCGGCGTCGCGATTCCAGTCGTTGAACTCACCCATGACGGAAACTTTTTCGGCCTCCGGTGCATAAACACGGAACAGATAACCCTGTTCACCATCCTGCACGAAAGGGTGGGCTCCCATGTAATCGAACGCGCGACAATCCCGGCCGGAATAGAAAAGCTCGCTTCGCTTTTCCACGGCGGGTGCTGCGGATTTTTTCTTCATACAGCATCTCTCCCTTTACAGCCGCCAAATGAAGGAAAATACGAATATTTTCCAACAGTTTGTGTACTTCGACAGAATTTTGGCGGAATACCCTCACTTTAGTTAGATATAGTATACATCACATAAATAGAAAAGTCCAGCAATTTAGCACAATTACTGGACTTTCTTTACAGAAATTTTGTTTGCTTTCCACATCATTTGAGTGGGAATGACAAAATAACGTACAATTCGATATAAATTTGTTTAGAAAATGTGACGGCGGATGAGATCAAGCGCCGTAGAAGCGGCCTGCATGCGTACACGGTCGCGGCCGAGCGAGGACTGCATTTTACGGGTAAAGAACTTGCCGTCGTACCAAACGCTGATATAGACCAGACCGGTCGGCTTGTCCTCGGTGCCGCCGCCCGGGCCGGCAATGCCGGTGATGCCGACGCCGATGTCCGAGCCAAGCGCATTTGCAACGCCGACAGCCATCTGCTCTGCGGTTTCGGGAGATACCGCGCCGACCGTATCGAGGGTCTCCTTCTTCACGCCGAGCACCTTCTCCTTGACACTGTTGCTGTACGAGCATACACCGCCGAGGTAGTAATCGGATGCGCCCGGGATGTCGGTCAGACGCTTGGACAGCAGACCGCCGGTGCAGCTTTCGGCTACTGCGAGGGTCAGCTTGCGCTCGCGCAGGCCGTCGCCGACTACCTGCTCGAGCGAGTCAACGTCTACGCCGTAGACGTCGTCGCCGAGCAGCTCGAGGATTTCGTCAACGACCGGGTCGAGCATCTTCTCGCATTCTGCTGGGGTGTCCGCCTTGGCGGTAACGCGCGCGAAGCACTCCGAGGTGCGGGCATACGGCGCAATCGTCGGGTTTGCGCTTTTTTCCATCATGTCGTGCAGGATATTCTCCATGTTGCTCTCGCCGAGGCCGAATACGCGGATGTTGCGGGATACGATGCAGCCGCCTGCCAGCTTGTACAGATACGGCATTGCACATTCCTTCCACATCGGGTTGCACTCGCGCGGAGGGCCGGGCAGCATGAGAACGTGCTTGCCGTCGGCTTCAAATGCACAGCCGGGCGCAGTGCCCCAGAGATTGGTGAACACCGTGCAGCCCTCGGGCAGCCATGCCTGCTTTTCGTTGTTCTTGGTCATTTCGCGGCCGATGGTCTTGAAAAAGTCGGTCAGACGGTCCATCGACGGCTGATGCAGCTCCATCTTCTTGCCGAAAACGGTCGCGAGTGTTTCCTTGGTCAGGTCGTCGAGGGTTGGGCCGAGGCCGCCGGTGGTGATGATGATGTCGGCGCGGTCCTTTGCCTCGCGGACTACGCGCTCGAGACGCGCCGGATTGTCACCGACAACGGTCTGGTAGAATACATTGATGCCCAGCTCGGACAGACCCTGCGAGATCAGCTGTGCATCGGTGTTTACGATGTCGCCCAGCAGGATCTCTGTGCCGACTGCGATAAGTTCTGCGTTCAATGAAAGTTCCTCCTTAAATCAAGGGAATTGCTATTTTAATTACTAATTCCTCATTCCTAATTATTACGGAAGGTGGATAATCTCCACACCCTTAACCGCCTCGTCCACGAGTGCTTCAACGTCGAGGTGGCTCTCTGCCTCGAGGATCTTCGGCATCTTCGGCTTGGTATTCGGGTGCTTCGGGGTGAATACGGTGCAGCAGTCCTCGTAGGGGAGGATAGAGGTCTCAAAGGTATCGATCTTACGGGCGATCGTGACAATTTCCTCCTTATCCATGCCGATGCAGGGACGGAATACCGGCAGGTCGCACACCGCGCCGGTAACGGCCATGGCGGGCATGGTCTGGCTGGCAACCTGACCGAGCGACTCACCGGTGATGAGCGCACCGCAGCCGTACTCAACAGCTACGCGCTCGGCAATGCGCATCATAAAGCGACGCATGATGAGCGTGAACAGCTCCTCATGGCACTTGTCGCGGATTTCCTCCTGAATGTGGGTGAACGGCACGACCATGACGCTCATGCGGCCGCACCATGCGGTCAGCTTGCGGCCCAGTTCAAGCACCTTCTCCTTGGCGCGCTCGGACGTATACGGATAGCTGAAAAAGTGGATGCCGCACAGCTCCAGACCGCGCTTGGCCATCATCCAGCCGGCAACAGGGGAGTCGATGCCGCCGGAGAGCAGCAGCGCTGCACGGCCGTTCGAGCCGATCGGCATGCCGCCCGCACCCGGAACCGGACCGGCGTGAACGAAGGCGTACTTCTCGCGCATCTCAACGTGTACGGTCAAGTCGGGATGGTGCATGTCCGGACGAACATCAGGAAACAGATCAGCAAGCTCGCCGCCGACGTGCTGGCTGATTTCGGTGGAGGTCATCGGGAATTTCTTGTCGCCGCGCTTGGACTCGACCTTAAAGGTCTTAGCCGCCGCAAAATTGGGTGCCAGATAGTCCTTTGCGGTCGCAATGACACTCTCAAGCGTCTTTTCCGGGCAGACCGCTGCACGGGAGATGGTCGCAAAGCCGAACACACGGCTTGCGCACTCCATAACCGCATCTGCGTCCGCATCGTCCGGAATCTCCACATAAACGACCGACTGGCGCATGGTGATCTCGCAGTCGGCAACGTGCGCCATGCGGCGCTTGAGGTTTTTCAGCAGACGATCCTCAAAGGTTTTGCGGTTGAGTCCCTTGAGGACGATCTCACCGCACTTGAGCAATAATACTTCTTTCATTTATTGTCTCCTTGATGGTAAATTTATTTGTTTGCGCTGATGATTTCCTTCTCCTCGGCGGTCATCAGGCTGTCGCGGTCGGCGCTGTCCGAGCCGAACTCCAAGCGGGTCTTGACGTAATCATCATCCGGCAGGTTGAACACCTGTGCCAGATAGTTTAAGTAAACGTCCGCCATGATTTCCAGCTTGCCGTAATCGGTTTCCCACGGTACGAGCGACTGCGTGCCGACGCTGACCGTGCCGTCCTCCCGGCGGTCAATTTTGACCGGCAGACTGCATTCCTCCGCACGCTTTTCGGCGGTGTTCGGCAGGCTGTCGTAAAGGCCCTCCATCCAGAAGCGGCATTTGCCGTCATATACGGCGAGCTTCTGCTCCGAGCCGTCCGGTTTGGTGATGATTTTGTATTCCATATAGATTAAACTCCTTGTTTTTCCTGTACTTCGATCTGTCCGCGTGCCGCAGAGACGATCACGCAGTATTTTTCGCTGTCCTTGTATGCGCGGAAGCCGTAATACCCGAGCGGGTCTTTCTCCTCGGGCATGGTGCAGCCGATGCCGGTGTCATCAGGAAGGGTAGTCCAAAATGTGCCGCTAAACTCTATTTTGAAGCGGTATAGATCGGTGTAGCCTGCTTGTTTGACCAGCTTTTCCGCATTGGATGCGCTGATTGGACGAACAGCCAGCAGAAAGACCCCCATCGTAACCAGCATGGTCACCATAACCGTAACAGGTACGGCAGGAACGGTTTTCAGATGCAGCTTAGAGATGAGAGCAATAACCACAATACAGGTCAGTGCAAACCAGTATTCAAAGTGGTACGGTTCGGTGATGAGAATAACCGGTATGCTGACTGCAATCGTACACCATAAGAGCTGATACAGCCGTATCCGCAGAAAGGCTGTCGGGTAGTTCCATTGCGTTGTATAGGTCTGGTCGTCAATGTTGGAACGAAGTGCAAATACGATACATACCGCACATATGGAACCGGTAAAGAACGGCTCCTGCAGCAGCATTCCATCATATACGGCAAAGTGCAGATAGAAGATTATCGCTGTACATATCAGACAAATCAATGTGTTTATAACCACTTTTCTCATAACCCTACCTCCTCGCAATAATTCCTAATTACGAATTAGCTTATCTGCGGAACATTTTCGCGCCCTTTTTAACCGCCGCCACAAAGGCATCCACATCTTCCTTTGTGTTGAACGGTGCGAACGAAACGCGCAGCGCGCTGTCCGTGCGCGCCTTCGGCAGACCGAGTGCCTTGAGCACACCGCTCTGCTTGCCCTTGGAGCAGGCTGAGCCGCTGGAAATGTAAACCTCGTCCCCCTCGAGTACATGCAGCATGACCTCGCTCTTGCAGCCGGGCATGGAAAGATTGACAACATGCGGGATATCGCCTTCGCCGTTAATTACAGCATCCGGCAGCTCGGCGCTGACCTGCTGCTTGAGGTAGTCGGCCAGCTCCTGCACATGGGCGTAATCCTCGTCGAAATGCGCCATGCGAATCTCGCACGCCTTGGCAAATGCGGCAATATTCGGCACGGCCTCGGTGCCCGGGCGCATGCCGCGCTCCTGACCGCCGCCGAACGTCAGCGGAGGCAGGCGCAGGCCCTTTTTCACATACAGCGCACCGATGCCCTTGGGTGCGCCGATTTTGTGGCCGGAAACGCTCATCAGGTCGCAGTTCCATTTTTTCGGCGTCAGGCGTACACGGCAAAGACCCTGTACGGCATCAATATGGAACAGCGCCTTGGGTACCTTGGCCTTGAGCAGCTTTCCGAGCTGTTCGACCGGCTGTACTGTGCCGATCTCGTTGTTGACCAGCTGGCAGGAGAGAAGAATGGTGTCCTCGGTCAGTGCTTCGCTCAGCACCTCGGGCGTGATGTGACCGGTTGCGTCCGGTGCAAGGAAAACTACGTCGAAGCCGTCCGCAGCAAGCTGCTTTGCGGTGTTGACGGTTGCCGCGTGCTCGATCTCGGTCGTGATGATGCGGCCCTTTTTATGTCGGTTGAGGTGAGCGGCACCGCGCAGGCTGATGTTGGTGCTCTCCGTGCCGCAGGCGGTGAAATATACTTCCTCGGGCAGACAGCCGAGCGCAGACGCGACCGTCCTGCGGCTGTCCTCGAGCAGATGCGAGGCCTCCAGACCCATGCGGTGCAGGCTGGACGGATTGCCGAACTCCTCGCACATCGCGTGAACGGCCGCTTCGGCTGCTTCGGGCAGCACGCGGGTCGTCGCCGCGTTATCAAGATAATGCATAGAAAAACGAACTCCTTCATCGGGACAGACCGCCGTGCGGCCATACTTCCCGCTATTATAAAATATTTTACAACGGCGGGCCGTCTTTTACAAGACAAAAACGTGCAAAACGGCATTGAAAAGTAGAGAAGGGTATGCTATAATTTCAAGGGTATGATCCATACATATATAAAGTATATCGCGTGACAAGAGCACGTTGCAGATAGAAAGGGAGGAAATCCTATGCCAGGTAAGGTAATTCTCGGCGCTCAGTGGGGCGACGAAGGCAAGGGTAAGTTTATTGATATTTTCGCAGGCAAGGCGGATCTGGTTGTCCGCAGCCAGGGCGGCAACAATGCCGGTCACACCGTTGTAGCCGGCGGTGAGAAGTACAAGCTGCAGCTGATTCCGTCCGGCATCCTGTATCCGGAGTGCGTCAACGTCATCGGCCCGGGTGTTGTTGTCAATCCGAAGGCTGTCCTCGGCGAGATCGATGGTCTGCACGAGAAGGGCGTTTCCACCGACAAGCTGTTCATCGACGCACGCTGCCACTGCATCATGCCGTGGCACCTTGAGCTGGATGCGCTCAGCGAGGCAGAGAAGGCCAAGGAAGGCACCGCAATCGGCACCACCAAGAAGGGCATCGGCCCGACCTATATGGACAAGTCCGAGCGCAGCGGCATCCGCATGCACGATTTTGTAGACGCAGAGCGTTTCGAGGAGGTTATCCGCGAGACCTGTGCCCGTAAGAACCGCGTGATTACCGGCGTTTACGGCGGCGAGCCGATCGACGCGGACGCTGTTATCGCAGAGTACAAGGTTTACGCAGACCGTCTGCGTCCGATGGTGCGCGACACCACCGTTATGACCTATGACGCCATCAAGTCCGGCAAGGAAGTGCTGTTCGAGGGTGCGCAGGGCACACTGCTCGACCTCGACATGGGCACCTATCCGTATGTTACCTCGTCTCATCCGGTAGCAGGCGGCTGCTGCATCGGTTCTGGTGTCGGCCCGACTGCCATCAACGAGATCATGGGTATCTTTAAGTCCTACACTACCCGTGTAGGCGAGGGTCCGTTCCCGACCGAGCTGTTCGACGAGACCGGCGACTACATCCGCAATGCAGGCGGCGAGTTCGGTACCGTTACCGGCCGTCCGCGCCGTACCGGCTGGTTCGACGCAGTCGTTGCACGCTATGCGGTTCGTGTAAACGGTCTGACCGACGTTGTCATCAACAAGATCGACCCGCTGCGCGGCCTGCCGAAGCTCAAGGTCTGCGTTGCATACAAGCTGAAGAACGGCGAGACTGTTACCGAGTTCCCGGCAAACTTCATGGATCTGGTAGACTGTGAGCCGGTTTACGAGGAGTTCGACGGCTTTACTGAGGATATCACGAACTGCCGTTCCTTCGAGGAGCTGCCGGCAACCGTACAGTCCTACATCAAGGAGCTGGAGCGCATCATCGAGTGCCCGATTACCATGCTTGGCGTAGGCCCTGCTCGTGATCAGGTTATGACCATCAAATAATTCGTCCGAAACCACGCTTTCGGACGAGAGGGACGTACCGAGCCAATGGCTCGGATACGTCCTATACGGGATTTTGCGCGTCCGCCTTGGCGGGCACACAAAATCCCTTTTTTCTTGTAAAAAACGCAGGCGCTATCCTTGCGCGGCTATGTCCGCGCTGCGCGCGCATGTCCTGCGTTTTTTTGCATTTGCACGGCAAACGCGATTGAATGCCGCCGTGAAACGGCGGTCGTGCACGGCACGGGACAATGACTCGGATTTCTGAACGAAATCCTGTCATGTAGTTGCGGTTTGCAAGCAAACCGGAATTTTATATGTGCTTTCGCACGAAAAAAGGACGCATATTATGCGTCCTTTTTGGAACGGATTAAATAGCTGCGTTCATTCTCCATTGTCAATTCTCAATTCGGCAATCAGTCGCCCATCGACAGTCCGAGCGCTCTTGCCTGCTTCACCAGTTCGCCATCGGGCGGAACGGTTTTCAGCTTGCCTGCGACCTCGGTCAGCGGAACCGGCACGATCTGGTTATCCTGCAGCGCAACCATATAGCCGAACTTTTTCTGCAGGATAAGCTGGGCTGCCGCTACGCCGAACCGGCTTGTCAGCACACGGTCGGCCGGGCAGGGAGCGCCGCCGCGCTGGTAATGGCCCGGAATGGTAACGCGGATCTCCTGACCGGTCAGCTCCTTCAGCTCGTCCGCAATGCGGTAGGAGATGGACGGATAGGTCATCGCCTCGCGGGCAGCCTTGAATTCCTTCTTGCTCAGCTTGGCCTCGTCCTGACTTATCGCGCCCTCAGCCACTGCAATGATCGAGAATCGTTTGCCCGCTTTGGCACGCTTTTCAATCGCTGCGGCAATCTTTTTTGCGGAGTAGGGAATTTCCGGAATAACGATGACATCCGCGCCGGAGGCAATGCCTGCGTACAGCGTCAGCCAGCCGGCTTTATGTCCCATCACCTCCACGATGAACACGCGCGAGTGCGAAAATGCGGTGGAATGGATGGAATCAATAACCGTGGACGCGATATCAATTGCGGACTGAAAACCGAATGTCAGCTCGGTGCCCCACAGATCGTTGTCGATCGTCTTGGGCAGCGTTACCACGTTTACACCCTTCATGCTCAGCAAGTTTGCGGTCTTGTGCGTGCCGTTGCCGCCCAGAATGACCAGACAGTCAAAGTCTGCCTTTTTCACCGTGTGCAGCATTTTATCCAGCTTGGTCTCCTCGCTGTCCTCGATGGTCTTGCGCATTTCCTTGAACGGCTGGCGCGACGTACCGAGAATGGTGCCGCCGACCGTCAGAATATCCGAAAAATCCTCGGGCAGCATTTCGTGGTAATCGCCCTCGATCAAACCGCGGTAGCCGTCCCGAATACCATAGATGGTTACTTTATCTCCCAGTTCGTTATACAGTGTTTTCGCTACACCGCGCAGTGCCGCGTTCAGACCCTGACAGTCGCCGCCGCTGGTCAGCATACCAATCTTTAACATACTCGTCTGCCTCCTGACTCTGTTTTTCACATTCTGTATATTGTACAATGCGCAGTATCGTATTTTTACTATACCCTATTTGGTGTAAATTGAAAAGATACTTTACACAGATTCCACCGTTTTTTTCACATGGATTTTTTGTGACTTTCGGCAGTTGCATATTGAGCGGCAGATGTGTTATGCTAATGCCAGACAGATTCCCTGCAACTGACGGACACAGGTGGAGCGCAAACCACCGGGGAGCAGGGAGTTCCGTAATCAGATGCACCGTGAAGTGTATCTTAATGCCGACCGTCTGGGCAGTGTCGCAAGTAATACGCGATGCTGTCCTTTTTTGTTACCATAAAAAAGGACAGCAGACAGCACAAACAGGAGGAAAAGAACATGAACGCATGGAACAACTTTAATGGCGGCAACTGGGAAAACGAGATCAATGTCCGCGACTTTATCCAGAAGAATTACACCCCGTATGATGGTGACGGCGCTTTTCTGGCTCCGGCTACCGCACGCACGACTGCGCTGCGTGAGAAGTTCGACGCATTGCTCGCGGAGGAGCGCGAAAAGGGCGGTGTCCGTAATATCGACACCGAGACCGTTATCACTATCACGGCCTTCGGTCCGGGCTATCTCGACAAGGACAACGAGGTTATCGTCGGCCTGCAGACCGATGAGCCGCTTAAGCGTGCATGCAATCCGTTCGGCGGCATGCGTATGGTCCGTGATGCGTGCAAGCAGTACGGCTATGAGGTTTCTCCCAAGATTGAGGAGGAGTTCAAGTACCACAAGACCCACAACGACGGCGTATTCTCCGCATACACCAAGGACGTTCGTGAAGCGCGTCACGTTGGTCTGCTGACCGGCCTGCCGGATGCTTACGGCCGCGGCCGCATCATCGGTGACTACCGCCGCGTGGCGCTGTACGGCGTGAACCGCCTCATCGAGGAGAAGCAGAAGGACAAGGATGCGCTCGGCAGCGTGCCGACCACCGAGAAGGAAATCCGCTGCGCGGAGGAGCTGAGCGACCAGATCAAGGCGCTCAAGGACATGATCGCAATGGCGGCTTCCTACGGCTTTGATATCACCCGTCCGGCGGAGAACGCAAAGGAGGCCGTTCAGTGGCTGTACTTTGGCTATCTGGCCGGCATCAAGGAGCAGAACGGCGCTGCAATGAGCCTTGGCCGCACCTCCACCTTCCTCGATATCTACTTTGAGCGCGATATTGCGGCAGGCCTGCTCACCGAGAGCGAGGCACAGGAGATCATGGACGATTTCGTGCTGCACCTGCGTATGGCGCGCCACCTGCGCACGCCGGAGTACAACGAGCTGTTCGGCGGCGACCCGATGTGGATCACCGAGGCAGTCGGCGGCATCGGCGAGGACGGCCGTCACATGGTTACGAAGAACAGCTACCGCATGCTCAACACCCTGTACAACCTGAACGCTGCCGCAGAGCCCAATCTGACCGTTCTGTGGAGCGAAAAACTGCCGGAGAACTGGAAGAAGTTCATCGCAAAGGTGTCTATCGACACGGATGCCCTGCAGTACGAGAACGATGACGTTATGCGCCCGTACTACGGCGATGATTACGCAATCGCGTGCTGCGTATCCGCGATGCGCGTCGGTAAGGACATGCAGTTCTTCGGTGCGCGTGCCAACATCGCAAAGCTGATGATGATGGCGATCAACGGCGGCCGTGACGAGAACAAGTTCGAGCAGGTCGGCCCGGAGATGCCGGTCATGGACGGCGATGTGCTGGATTATGAGGAGGTTCTCCGCCGCATGGACTTCTACCGTCCGTGGCTGGCTAAGACCTACGTTTCCGCGATGAACACCATCCATTACATGCACGACAAGTACGCCTACGAGAAGAGCCAGATGGCGCTGCATGATACCGAGGTGCGCCGCCTGATGGCATTCGGCATTGCGGGCATGAGCTGCATGGCGGATTCGCTCTCCGCGATCAAGTATGCCAAGGTAAAGCCCATCCGCAATCCGGAGAACGGCATTATCGTTGATTTCGAGATCGAGGGCGATTTCCCGAAGTTCGGCAATGATGATGACCGCGTAGATCAGATCGCGTGTGAGCAGGTCGAGAAGTTCTATCAGGCGCTGACGCAGTTCCCGCTGTACCGCGGTGCGATCCACACGCTGTCCATCCTGACCATCACCTCTAACGTTATGTACGGCAAAAAGACCGGCAACACGCCGGACGGCCGCCGTCACGGCGAACCGCTGGCACCGGGCGCAAACCCGATGAGCGGCCGCGACGTTTCCGGTGCGCTGGCTTCCCTCAACTCGGTTGCAAAGCTGAGCTATACCTACTGCCGCGATGGTATCTCCAACACGTTCTCCATCACGCCGGGTGCGCTCGGCAAGACCGATGAGGAGCAGGTGAACAATCTGGTTGCCATCATGGGCGGATACTTCGCGCAGAACGCGCATCACCTGAACGTAAATGTGCTCAACCGCGAAACTCTGATGGCGGCTTACGAGCATCCGGAGCAGTACCCGAACCTGACCATCCGTGTTTCCGGCTACGCGGTGAACTTCTACAAGCTGAGCCGCGAGCAGCAGCGTGAGGTTATTTCGCGTACCTTCCACGAGGCGATCTGAGTTTTCGCTTGTGAAGCGAACAGAACTGCGCTGACGCCGCGTGGGCGCACAAGAGGGATGGACACCAAGGTTTCCACCCTCTGATTTTCTCCCCGTTTCCTTTGGGATAGTCTGGCGCAGATTGCCGACATGTGACCGTTCTGAAAAGGGAACGGCAGAGGATTTTTTCTTCCGCAGAGACGGCCTGCGACCGCTCATGTATCCGCATATTCGCAGTATCAGATACCGTACTGCTACACAGGTGGTTTTCTTTCCGCAGGGTGCGGCATGACAGTGCCGCACAACTCTTTGCCCCCAGCGGTGGGTACCGCACGTTCCCCGTTTACCCAAACGGATTGATAAATTCAGCAATGAAAGGAAAGTGGCAATATGACCGGAAACATTCATTCCATCCAATCTCTCGGCGCGGTGGACGGCCCCGGCGTGCGATACGTCGTATTTATGCAGGGCTGCCCGCTGCGGTGCGTCTATTGCCATAATCCCGATACCTGGCTGACCGAAGGCGGCACACCGACCGACGTGGACGAGTTGGTCCGAAAGACTCTCCGGTTTCGTCCGTACTGGAAAAACGGCGGCGGCGTAACCGTCACCGGCGGCGAACCGCTTCTGCAGGCCGAATTCGTTGAGGAATTCTTCGCCAAACTGCATGAGCACGGCGTACACACCGCGCTCGATACCTCCGGCGTGGGCAATCTCTCCAAAGCGGAAAAGGTGCTCGCGCACACGGATTTGGTTCTGTGCGACCTGAAATTCCTCACCAAAGCGGATTATCTCAAGAACTGCCGCGCGGATTTCGACCAGATTGAGCGTTTCCTGCAGCTGACCGCGATGAAAAACGTGCCGCTGTGGATTCGGCATGTGGTTGTGCCCGGTCTGACCGATGGTATGGACCATTTGCGCCGCGTCAAAGCCAAGGCGGAAAGCTATCCCAACTTTGAAAAGCTGGAGTTTCTGCCGTTCCACAAGCTGTGCATGGAAAAATATGAACGGCTCGGTCTGGAATTTCCGCTGAAGGATACGCCTGCCATGAACCCGGATGCCCTGAAAACCATGGTCGCACAGCTGTAACACGGAAAATTTACTCGCAAATCGCTCTTGTTCAATTATGCGGTGTTGCCTTAGAAACAAACCTTTCAAATTATGTTCAAAATTCGTTCACACATTTTGCGGCAAAGTGGGGTATACTAACATTGTCGATGAGGGAAGCCGCAATCCCGAACGACACAGCCTACTGATTTTTTTATTTCTCTTTTACCCCCTTTATTTTGTGAAATGACCGAAAACACCCTGTTTCCGTTCCCCCTCGGAGGCAGGGTATTTTCCTGTACGAAACCGGGTTTTCGGCAGTACACAAACCTTTCAAATTCTGTTCAAAATTCGTTCACACATTTTGAAGCAAAATGCGGTATACTAACATTGTCGATAAGGGAAGCCGCAATCCCGAATCGATAGTCATCTACAATCTTTTATTTCTCTTTTACCCCCTTTATTTTGTGAAATGATCGAAAACACCTCGGTTCCGTTTCCCCCACGGAGCCGGGGTGTTTTCCTGTCTCGGAGTATCTTTGAAATGGTTAAGCAGGGTACTTGTTTACATTGTAAAAAATATTTCAAGGTCTGTTCATGATTTGTTCACAATTAAAGGGCGCCTGCGCGATATACTATAGGTGCCAGTAAGAGTTACCCCTTTTCTCAAGCTGACAACCTCTTTTCTTTGATTTTATCACCTTTTCTTAAACTCTTTTCATTTGCATCAACGAGAACGCCCTGTTTCCTTCCCCCGGGAAACAGGGCGTTTCTCTTGATTTATCGCCAAACTACAGTTTGGACGATAAGCCGTTTTCTTTGCAGATCCTTCACAGCATATTCAAATTTTGTTCACACATTCGGCATAAAAAAACAGTATACTGTACTTGTCAGTGAGGGAGAGCCGCAAATCCCGCATTGACGTCATCCGATTTTTTCATTTCTCTTTTTTCCCTTTTTTCAATTTGTGTTATTAACCGAAAGCACCGTTGTTTCGTTCCCCCGCGAAACAGCGGTGCTTTCCCGTTTTTGGCATTTGTCAATAAATAAGCCGGTGCGATGCTTGCGGAAAGTTTCTTTTTAGGGTATACTGTATTCTATGCAAGATATATAGGTAAGGAGTTGTTTTTTATGGGTTGCTCGCATAATTGCGATAGCTGCTCGTCTAACTGCGGCGGCGAAAAGAGCCTCAAGGTTGCAGCCAATCCGGCGGCCTCTGTTAAAAAAGTCATCGGCGTTGTTTCCGGTAAGGGCGGCGTAGGCAAGAGCCTGCTCACCTCGATGATGGCGGTCGGCATGACGCGCAAGGGTTATTCCTGCGGTGTGCTGGATGCCGACATCACCGGTCCGTCTATCCCCAAGACCTTCGGCGTACACGGTCAGCTCGAGGGCTGCGAGGAAGGCATTCTTCCGGCACGCAGCGAAGGCGGTGTACAGATGATCTCGATCAATCTGGTACTGCCGCATGAGGACGATCCGGTTATTTACCGCGGTCCGATCATCGCGGAGACCGTCAAGCAGTTCTGGTCTGACGTTGTATGGGACGACGTGGACTTCCTGTTTGTCGATATGCCTCCCGGAACGGGCGACGTACCGCTGACCGTGTTCCAGTCCCTGCCGGTGGACGGCATCATCGTTGTTACCTCGCCGCAGGATCTGGTCTCCATGATCGTCGGCAAGGCGGTTAAGATGGCGAAGATGATGAACATTCCGGTGCTCGGCATCGTGGAGAACTACAGCTATCTGGCATGCCCGGACTGCGGCAAGCACATTTCGGTATTCGGCGAGAGCCACATTGACGAGGTAGCCGCGCACTACGAGCTGCCGGTTCTGGCCAAGCTGCCGATCGACCCGAAGCTGGCTGCGGCGGTTGACGCAGGCAAGATCGAGGATGCAAAGCTGCCGGACGAGCTTTCCGGTGCGCTTAAGACCGTGGAGGGTCTGTTATGAACATTGGCGTAGCATATGAAAACGGCCGGATTGCCAAGAATCTGGGCGACTGCCGTGAGGTGCTCATTATCACCACTGAGGGCCGGGAACCGGTCGGCAAGCGCATTGCCGGGATTGCCGGCACGTCCGCGACCGATCTGATCAAGTTCGCCGGTCTGGAGCAGATCGACGTGCTCATCTGCGGTTCACTCGGTCTGGCAACGCGCAACGCACTCGAGATGCTCGGCGTGCTGCTCGTGCCCGGCTGTGAAGGCCCGGCGGAGGAATCCGTAGCGAAATTCCTTGTCGGTGAAAAGCAGGGTGACCCGACCATCCTCGAGATCGGTCGTGAGGAAGATCCGGACGATCCGATGGCATGCATGCACGACTGTGCAAAGTGCTCCGGCTGCGGCCCGAGTGAGCTGCTCAAGCAGATTCCGGTCGAGGAGATCAAGTAAAAACATAAAAACCACCGATTTTCGGTGGTTTTTATGTTTCCAATGGAGAATTGAAGATGGAGAATGAATGTTCAGATGAAGTAAGTGCCGCTCCTTTTGCGGAAAGGTAATTCTCCATTTTCCATTCTCCATTCTCAATTTGATGAAACTGTGTTATAATCAAATGTATCATTATATATAAGGAAAGAAGCTATTATGGATACCGAAAATCCGAAAACGGCAATCGAATACATACACTCTCTCGGCAGATTTTCCGGCAAGCCGGGTCTGCACCGCATCAAGGCGCTGTGCGAGGCGCTGGGAAACCCGCAGGACAGGCTGAAGTTTGTTCATCTTGCGGGCACGAACGGCAAGGGCTCGACCGCGTGCATGATCGCCTCGGCACTGCAGGCGGCCGGACTGCGCACCGGATTGTATACCTCGCCGTATCTGGTGCAGTTTTACGAGCGCATCCGCGTGGACGGTGTGATGATCTCGGACGACGATCTGACGCGCCTGTGCGAACGGGTAACGGTGGCGTGTGAATCGCTCACACTGCCCGAGGGTGAGACCATCGGCGAGTTTGAGTTTACGACCGCACTGGCGTTCCTCTGCTTTGTTGAGCAGGAATGCGACATTGTGGTTCTCGAAACCGGTCTGGGCGGCCGCTGTGATGCGACAAATGTCATCAAAAATGCGGAGGTCTGCGTTATTACGCCGATTTCGCTCGACCATATGGCGGTGCTGGGCAACACAACGGCGGTCATTGCGGCCGAGAAGGCAGGTATTTTCAAGCCGGGTACGGCGGTTGTCTGCGCGGACGGTCAGCCGAACGATGTACAGCGGGTGCTGCGCCGTGCCTGCGACGCGGCGGGCGCTGTCTGGTTCGGCGGAGCGGAGGACTGCCGCGTACTGCGGTGTGACATCGGCGGTTCGGCGTTCGTGTACGAGGCGCAGGGCTACACCATTGCCATGCCCGGACGGC
>UMII01031511.1_pt1 | contig 36470 bp, 29 predicted proteins | sample 1965731 | NCBI WGS metagenome assembly UMII01 (sample SAMEA4836118, study PRJEB28245) | human gut metagenome | biome: gut microbiome; material: fecal sample | place: Denmark | collected 2008
AGTAAAACTCTGCCCTTTTGTGCTGTTCAAAAAAGATATCAAAACGCTTTTAAGTCATGGGTAGCCATGTCTTGAAAGCGTTTTTTTATTTAAATTTGAAGCCGTTAAGGCGGATAAAATAAGGAGGAAAAGTTATGAAAAAGCGATTATTATCGGCAATATTGTCATTTTGCATGCTATTGACAATGGCGCCGACGGTCGCATTTGCGGCAGCGGATGATGAAGCCGCTAACACCATATCGTTAGCCGATGCAACTGAAACATCCGGCACGAGTACAACGATAGAAGATATCTATCACAATAAATGGACTGTTACAACAGCGGAAAATTGCATCACGATGGAGCAGGGAGACAATAAAATTACTGCGACACTGGATAATGCTGTGCTGACGGTCGCTGGCACGGGTGCAATGCCGGTGCTGAACGATTCTACCGATGCTGTTTCCGGCTTACAGGTTCATGCTTACCCGTGGGCAAGTTGGAACGACTCTGTTAAAAAGATTGTCATTAGCGATGGTATTACAGGCGTCGGTTCGAAGTCCTTTATTGCTTGGAAAAATGTGACCGAAGTAGAACTGGGCAAGGATGTTAAAACAATTGGAGCAGGTGCGCTTGCACAGTTGACAGCTTGCACACAGTTTACTGTCAGCAACAGCAACCCGTATCTGGAAGCAGTTGACGGCGTTCTTTATAGCAAGGGCCAGAAAAAGCTGTATTACTATCCGTGTGCAAAGTCGGATGTTGCCGACTTGACTGTGCCGGATTCTGTAACCGAACTAGGTTACAATGCTATTTGCAAGAATGCATCTCTGCAGACCATTTCTTTTGCAGGGGATAAGGCTCTGCATTTGGGCTTTGGTTCGCTGTTTGGCAATACTGCGCTGGCCACAGTAAATCTTGGCCGTACGAATGTTACCCTCGATACGATGGTATTTAGTAATGATGCAGCACTGAAAGTCGTTTACTGCGAAACTTCTGAAATCAAGGCTGAAGTCAATAAAATGATTAGTGCTGACGGAATCGGTGCGGTTGCACTGTTGGAAGGCGGTCAATATAACCTGCAGGATGGAAACGGCTATATCTATGCTTTTGATAGTGAAGGTACAATCTCCTGCGGTTATACTGGTACAGGAACTGAACTGGCGATTCCGGCTGAACTGGGCGGAAAAGCGGTTACGACAATCGCTTCGGGCGCTTTCTCCAATCTGGATGGGAGACGTAAAATTACCAAGGTGACGATTCCGGCCTCTGTGAAAGTAATTGAATCATATGCATTTGTTGGCTACAAAGATGCGTCTAAGCCGGATTCTACTTTAACGAATGTTACAATTCAGGGTACAGATGTTGAAGTTGGAACCATGGCGTTTGCTCGTCATACCAATTTGAGAATTGATATGACATCTGTAGAAAAACTAAATGCAGAGAAAAATGCTTTTAACGGTGTTTCAAGAATTATCGTTGCAAAGGTCAATCAGGAAAATCTGCGTACCGCTTTGGCAGAAAACGACAGTTTGGCACAGACCACACGAGTTTATGTTGATACCGATCAAAACAACAACTTCTATTGGCATTATGAAACTGGGAAATGGGCAGTTGCTTTCTCCGGTTCCGCATCCCTTACCGATAAGCAGGGCCTGAACTATACGGTAAATTATGCTGTGGATGGAACAAAGGTTACCGCAACTGCCAAAATTACGGGCTATAATAAGCCGAAAGGTTCTGCTGCAGAGGAACTGATTATTCCCAAAACGCTTCCGTTCACAAGCGCAGATGGCAACGAAGCACAGGCAACTGTGGTTGCTCTCGATGGTTTGAGAGGACAAAGTAAGCAGCATGTCAAGAACGGTATTAAGACGCTGACGATAGAGGCAGATCTGGCGCAAATGGCGACAACTTTCGTTTACTGGGACGATTTGGAGACCGTTAATGTCGTTGGCAATGTTAAAAAATTGAGCAACTGCTTTGGTGGCGGCAATAGTCTGAAAAAAGCGTATTTCGGCAACCAAGACAACATTGTTTTGGGCTCAGCAGTGTTTGGCAATAGTCCGTCGCTGGATGTTATCGATCTTTCAGAAGTCAAAAACGTAGAAATGATTTCTGAGCCTGGTTATGATAATCGTATTACAAATTTCTATGGTACGGGCAATACGATGGTTTATGTTGCAAATGAATCTGTATATCAGACAATCAACAAAGTTACTTTCGCTTCTACGATTAAATCTGACAACGGAAAAGTGGTTACCCAATCTGGTTTTGATAACAAACATAATATTGTTGCCGTTACCAACGGTGGTACATTTGTAGACAAGCCGACGAGCAATAACGCTCTCGCTATACCCACCAAAACAGGCTACACATTCGCTGGCTGGTATTCCAGCAGTAATTTCGACGAAGAGACCAAGCTGGCCGATAACAATTACCCTGTTATTGGCAAGACCTATTACGCCAAGTGGACTGAAAAGACTACTCCTGCAATCGCTATCAAGGCCACTCCGTCTACCCTTACCGGCGGCGGTTCGGTTGAACTGACGGTTTCCGGTGTCCCGACCAAGGGCAAGCTCGCTGTCACCTGTGACAACGACATCACGGTAAACGAAAAGGACGGCAAGTATACCGCACAGTTGCCGAATGCAACGAAGGACTACACTTTCACTGCAAAATATACCGGCACGGACAATTACAACGATGTAGAAAAGACTTGCGTAGTTAAGGTCACTCGTAAGAGCAGTCATTCGTCGTCCTCCGGTTCTTCCACCACCCCGACCAATACCGTTTCTGCATCCACTGCATCGAACGGTAAGGTCGCTCTGGATAAGAGCACGGCGAAGAAGGGCAATACGGTTACCGTAACCGTCACCCCGGATGCAGGCTATCAGCTCGACAAGCTGACCGTTACCGACGCAAAGGGCAACACGATTGCGGTTGCGAAGAAGGGCGATAATCAGTACACCTTCACTATGCCGGACAGCAAGGTAACAATTACGCCGACCTTCAGCAAAATTGAGGACACCAAGCCCTCGAAGACTGGCTTTAATGACGTTGCTTCTTCCGCATGGTACGCTGACGCGGTTCAGTACGTCACCGACAAGGGTCTGATGAACGGTACCGACGATAACCAGTTCTCGCCGTCCGCGTCCACCACCCGCGGTATGCTGATGACGGTTCTCGCGCGCTACGCAGGCGAGGATACCACCGGCGGCGCTACCTGGTACGAGAAGGGCATGAATTGGGCGAAGGCTAAGGGCGTGTCCGACGGCACCAACCCGAATGCCAACATCACCCGCGAGCAGCTCGTTACCATGATGTACCGCTACGCCGGCTCTCCGAAGGCAGACGGCAAGCTCGACAGCTTCTCTGATGCAGCTTCCGTCAGCACCTATGCAGCAGATGCAATGCAGTGGGCAGTTGCCAACGGCATTGTCAACGGCTCGAACGGCAAACTGAACCCGCAGAATAACGCCACCCGTGCTGAGGTTGCTGCAATCCTCATGCGCTTCTGCGAGATGAGCAAGTAAAAAATTAAATCTTTCGGCATAAGACAGCCGGGACTCTCAATTACGGGAGCCCCGGCTGCTGTGTTATGTGGATTTTGCGTGCAGCGAAGGTAACCGTCAAACCTCCCGCAGCTTCCCCCACATGAGATAATTGAAGCAGCAGGAAGTTTCGGGAGGGATGGCATGACATCAATAGAACTACATCGACACTTGTCCTTCGACTTTCTCTTTTCATCCTTCATTTTTATAGTATATATTTCACGATATGTCGGATTTGAAAAACTGCGGCCGCCTTTTTGCGTAATTTGAGATAGAAAAACTCCTGACCCATAAAGAGTCAGGAGTCCTTTAAACGTCAGTCGTGTACGTCTGCTTGCGGCTGGACGGTTTATCCGGAATGCTGAGTTTCAGCCTGCCCTGCTCAACCAGCGGCTGAATGTAGCGCTTGTTGGCGTGGTACACGGTTCCAATGCCAAGGAAATCTGCAATTTCCTTGCGGGTGCGCGGTGTGCGGCAGAATTGCAGAAGTGCAGCTGTTTTGTCTGTTGTATGGCTTGTGATAACCGGGTTCTCCGGTTCAGCAGGATGATTGTACAGCACAACAACAAACTCATTCTGCCGGTTGATAAATACCGGAGCAGGAAGTCCTGCTTCCTGCATAGCGCGGCGCATAGTCGGGATGCCGGAATAACGGTGCTCTGCATCTGTCAGGCTTTCGGTCATAACGGCGAGGACCGGATTGCGGGCATCGGGGTGTGCAAAACCGAGATCTTCGACCGACATACGGCCGTATAGAGAACCTGGGCTGTGAATTTCCAGCCGATCGCTGAAAAAGTCAATCTGAATGGGCGTGCCCTCGGTGTAAATACTGTAATCGCGGTGAATGAGCGCATTCAGCACAGCTTCGCGTATCGCGCTGACCGGATATTCGGTCTTATCACAGCGCTTGCCGGTTTCCGGATCGATGATCGTAGCGGTTTTCATGTTGCGCATACAGAATGCCATCGCCTCGGAAAACATGTTGGCAATGGTGCCTTCCATACGCTTGTTATCGAGGAAACGCGCTCCGCTGTCGGCAGTATCACCAATTTCCGTGCCGGGAACGACAATGCCGGTAATACCAAGCTCCGGCAGAAAACCTTGCGGATAAACGCAGAAATTCAGCAGACCAGCGATCGTCGGTACGCCGTTGCGAGTGATCGACAGCATTTCCATAGCCTGCGTATCGTTCATCTGCGCGAACTGCGGACGCGATATACGGCGTTCGGTCAGAAAAGCGTTCAGCAGGTCTTTGTCGAGAAAATCTATCGTTGCACGCTCAATAACGCGCTCATCATCGTGCATATGGTTGCGGTATGCCTCAAAACAGTAGATTTCGTAGTCGGTCATATGACGGTCGGCATCGCCCACACGCACATAAGAGCCGTTTTGAATGCCAGCACCGATGTAGTAACACGGACGCTCGGCGTAGGCAATTGACGGAATCTCTGCCGAACAAATCCACACGCCTTCGTATTCAGCGGTGGTAAACAGAGCACGAACCGGCGGCTGCATTTGATTGCACTGCTCGGTTACTTTTTTCTGCAAATCCTGCAGATCATACACGCCGACTGCTGCGAAATGTTCGTTTTCATCCAGTCCAAACAGGAGAATACCGCCGCTGTTCTGGTTGGAAAAGCTGGAAAGCGTATCACGCAGTTTGCTTGGACACCCGCGATGTGCGGCCTTCACTTCAACGGTTTGCGCCTCGGCCTGCTGTGCCTGCACACGTTTTGCAAGTTCAATCAAATCTTCCATCTGCATTTTGAAAATCACCACCTTTATTTATATTATACGCCAAATTATCAAAATGTAAATCTGAATTTTGAAAATATGTTCGATGATTTTTGATAATATGCCTATTGAACTTCCAACAACTCCATAAAAATCTGCTCTCTGATTTAGTTCAACTACCCAGCAAGTCAGGTCCTGCCATTCGGATACTTTTCGAGCGGCAGGGCCTGTCGTTTTGCGCATGAACCGCACTTATCTATTCTAACCTTTTTACACTTTCTATCATTTACCATGCCATATTCAGGCCTAAACTATCCTGTTAAGGCATTTGTGAAGGAAATCAGTCATATTGAAAAATGTAATTTATTTTTGATAAATGTTCACTATTCGGCATTATCTTTTTACATTCCGATAACATAAAGATAATCTTAACACATTGGAGGTTATCTCTATGGATATCAAACGACATTTAAAATCTGCACTGAAGCAACTCGGCTTCGACAAGCCTCGCAAGGCACAGATTATTCCGATGAACACGCTTGATGCTGAACAGGACGCAATCGTCATTGCTGCTACTGGTTCCGGCAAACAGGTCATCTATGAAACGGTTGGACTGGCTCATTCCGACAAGCTGACTATCGTTATCGAGCCTTTGCTTGCGCTGATCTACAATCAGGTGCAGACGTTACAGGAGCATGATGTTCCTGTCGATTATATCGATATGACCCGCTCGAAGGAGGATATCGATAAGATATTACACCGGGCTCGCAAAGGAAAACTGACTTTCCTCTATATCACTCCCGAACGACTGCAAAATCATGTGTTTATTGAAACTATGCAGCATTCGGATATCTTTATGGTCGTAATAGACGAATGCCACTCCATCACGGAATGGGGTTATACGTTTCGTGACGCTTATCTGCATATCGGTGATTTTATTGGTAAACTGAAACATAAACCGGTTATCTGTGCCTGCTCTGCGACAATATCTGCTAACTCTTTGAATACCATTCCTGATAGTCTGCATATGGACAAGCCTGCTGTTCTTAGCAGTGATTTGCGACGTGATAATCTTATTCTTCTCAAGAAAGATGTTACTTGTCAGAAGAAAACGTTGGAGGAACGGCTGGAATTCCGTATCAAGAAGCTCTGCAAGCTAATTGATAAGTATCACAAAGATGGCTCGGTGCTGATCTTTGCGCAGACGACTACATATGTAGATGCGCTATATAATATTTTAGAAGAAAAATATCCCGATGACGTGACACGCTATCACTCACGAATCAAGCCGGAACGCCGCAAGAAACAACTGCTGTTCGACTTCCTGCAAGGCAAAAGAAAGATTATGATTGCAACTTCTGCATTCAGTATGGGTATTGATGTCTCCGATATTGAACTTGTCGTGCACTTCAATGCACCGATCAGCATGACGGATTACATCCAGCAGATTGGTCGAGCGGGACGTGATGGGCGCAAGGCGCACTGTGTCCTCTTCTACGATCAGAACGGCGATGATGAGGCTATCTCAAATAGCTTTATCAAGAAGGCGAAAAAGCAGTCAGCCAAAGCTGCGAAAACAATAAAGACAAAACGGAAGCAGGTGCATGACTTTATCCACAGCGATAACTGCATGGTAAGTGATATTCTCGAGTATCAGGGACAGAACGAAACTAAAACCTGCAAGCGCTGCACGGTATGCGCACAAAAACGGAGGAGCAGCAAATGATTATGAATGAGTTTGGCATTCACACCTTTTCACTAAAATTACAATGCAAATATTCAGAAATCCAGAACATTATTGAACAAAACGAGTGTATTTGTACCAGTAAAGGGAAATTATGGCTTTCGTCGTATTACCAGATACCGCAGTTCAAGGATATCGGTGTTGAGATACAGCTTGGCCAGTCCGTTTCGCATCCATGCTGGCTGATATTGATTGTCAACCCGTCCTCCCTGCTCACTGGTACATATGAACCGACTGCATTATTTCAAGCTGACGAAAAGTCTGTGCAGCAGGTAAAGCACCGCCTGCGGAATATCCTTGATAAAATCGGCGTTGACCGACGGCTCAAGGAATGCAAACTGTCGAGGTGTGACTTGACCTGCAATCTGTATTATAAACGCAAGACTGATGTTCAAAATCGTTTGGATATTTTCAAGAAATCCTTTCCTATCCCCCATTACAACGCGGTTAAGTTCGGTAAATATTCAAATTCCGATGAGCAATTCAAGGGTGCCAATAAGCATTCGTGGACGATCGAGAATAAGTCTAAAAGCTGTGCTTTCTCGGTTTATGATAAATCGTATGAACTCGAAAAACGGCATGATATCAAGATTGACGAGCATATTCTTCGACTGGAATTGCGGTTTGGACGATCGAAAATCACTAAACTGACCAAATCTAAAGATTGGGAAAGCCAGCTTGTAGAGCTTGGCTCTCAGGTTGAAAATCAGCAGCATAAGTTTCTCCACCGGCTGCATATGATGCACTTTGATCCGATTTCGCTTCCCGAGCTGCTGAACCGTATCAATGCCTCCAAGTACCGCGAAAAGACGAAGAGAAAGCTGCGTCGTATCGCAAAAAAGGCGAACGGCTGCGTTTCGCTCGCAGCCGTCCAGAAAGATTGCAGGATTAAAAAATCTGACCTTATTAAATTGTTGGGGAAGTTTGAGGAGATGGGGGTAGGATGTATTTCATTCAAGTCATAAATCTATTTCTCATCAGTGCATGCAGGCAAATTTTCTCTTTTATCATCATTTATAATTTTCGTTCTAACGGCCTGTTGCCGGGTATTTGTGCCTGCTTGAACAGTGCGATTTGACAATCAATCGCCAACATTAGAATAAACATACATGAATTATAGTGAAATGCGTTTTTCACCTATGTTAATGGAGGTTTTGCTATGTCGAACGATGAAATCCTGACCGTCAAAGAAACGGCTGCCCTGCTCAAGACAACGCGCCAGCAGGTCCGCAAGATGATCGCAAACGAAGAACTCCCGGCCGTAAAGGTCGGCCGGGAGTGGAGGGTGCTCAAAGCGGGGATTATGGAGTTTTTCGAGATGAATCTGTAATTATCTTCTGCTGCAGGATCTGCCAGACATATTCAACGATAAGCTGCTTGTGCCGTATTCCGTGCAAGATACTACTAGCTGATTGCCTTCCGGGCGGATTTTCGCTATTGCAGTTGCACCACCACGAGTATCGAAACGCAGGCTTTCATAATAAGTTCCCTTGGAAACCAACTTTACTGGATCAAGCGTACCATTAGTACGATATCCCATACCTTGTACGATACCCAGAGAAAGGTAATAATCGTTGCCGTTTTTGATTATTTCCAGACCACTGTTTGGCCAGTCATTAAAATACCATTCACCGACATAGTTGGCAAGGCTGACAGTTACTGGCTTATCCTTTAATGTAAAGGTTTTACGCTGAGACGGGTCGATGATACGCGCCATGATTGTAGCTACTTCTGCACGGGTAATGCCGTCATCCGGATGGAAAGTGCCGTATGCATCGCTTCCGGTCAGAATACCGGCATTGTACAGCGTGTAAATGCAATCGCGAACCTCTTCGTTTTCTATTGCGTCAATATCTTCGATAGAACCGGATAAAACATGATTCAACTGATTGAATTCACCGGGATCGACTGCAGCATACAGGATGCACGCAAAGTACCATCGCGCTGCGGGAAGGTTTGCAACAAGAACGCCATCGCTGTACGAGTATGCGTTATCATGAGAACCGGTGTCCAGATATTCCTGACTGTATTCCACATACGGCGCAAACCAGGCGCCGTCTACCGGCTGAATTTCATTGCCGTAGTATGCCGCATGAATACGAGAAGCCATAGCGTACAACTCCGCAATGGTAACTTCTTTATTAGGAGAATATGTGGTTGCACTCGAACCATTTACCAAGCCAAGGTTATAAGCTGACTTGACCGAATTGTAGTACCAGGCATTCGTCGGCACATCGGTAAACTGGTTGCTGTACGTACGAGAGGCAGTAAAACCATCCAGCAGGGCACCTGCAGAGGGCATGGCACCCACAGCGACCGTTGCGGCCAGTAATGCGGCGATTAGTTTCTTTTTCATCATTTTACACTCCTTTAATTTTTATAGGCTGCAAGAGATTGCTCGGAAATCGACTCTGTATCCCAGCCAAGCTCCCAGATGGTGAAATGCTGATCATCCAGATTATCCATGTGTACAACAGCATAGCCGTATCCGTCAGAGGTGCTATCCGTAGGGTATGTCTTCTCAAACTGAACATAAAATGTACTGTCATCAATAGAATGGATATTATAAACATTGATGTCATCATCTATATAACCTTGCGATCCGCGAATGATACACTGATCATTACTGTCATAAATGCCCGCTTGAGGAGCAATCGAAGTGTCAACATCATAATTTGCCGCCATCCATTGCTCAAACGAAGCGCGGGAAATTTGACATGTGATAACGCCGGTATTCGGGTCGTTCGGCAGTACAGTCATCCATGCTTCCAGTTTTTGCTCTGCTGTGTAATTGGGGTCTATTCCGCTCATGTCATAATTGCCAATACGATCTACAAGCGTGTCCAGCAATGCCTGCTCGTAATTTCTCCAGTTCTGGCGGTTCATGATCTGACCCTGCATGGCTATGGATGCGCCAAACTCGTTTTCCTCGTAGATACGATAGGTAATTGCGTTGATCTGTGCTTCGGACAAGCCGACAGCGGCACCGATGCTGCCGGAAGGTTCGGTGCTGCCCGGTGCGGTCGCTGCAGGTGCATCATTTTCCGGCGCAGTGTCTGGAATTTCTGCAAAAGCACTGTCATCAACATCATCACTGGGAGTATAGTCGGTATAGTTGTCCATATCGTCATACGTCGAATCGTCTATGCCTGCCATCAAACTGCCGACGCTGAGTGCACCGATAATAATGCCGACCATCGTATAGCCTGCTGCATAGGCAAAAATCGATGCAATAACACGTCCTCCGGATGGATCAGGCGTGAAGTCCTGTTGCGCGATTTTCTTTTCAACATGTTCCAGATATACGCGATTAAAATTTTTAGCGAATAGAATATTGGCAATGATCCACCAGATTCCGCCGCAGATTGCGATGACTACAAAGAAAATAGCAACACCCGGATAGTAACCAATCGTAGCGCTCGCAATCAAACCGGAACCGATTGCAATTAGGAGCGACCACATGACTGCACGTAGCCATTCGCGCCAGACACCACGGTAAGCGGCATGGTACAGTGAGAGAAAGAACGATGCCCAGTTCATCTTGTTTTTTTCACCGTATAGAATATTTTGGAACTGACTTAGATAATAATCTGCATTGTTACAAATAATCTTGCGATATACGGATTCATCTGTGACATGTTTCGGGGATGTAGTGCGCTCTGCTGACTGCTGGTTTGACGGCTGTGAAGACGGGGCTTCTCGGACAGGCGATACAGATGATGATGCGGACATCTCTGCCGATGGTTCTTCCTCCGGTTGTTTAGCACCGCAGTTAGGACAGAATATACTGCCCGGTGCTAATTCTTTTCCACATTTATCACAAAACATATTAAATCCCTCTTTTAACTGTAGATGGCTGCCATAGCAGCTGAAATAGATAAATTATCGGAATAAGTATCGCCGTCCCAGCGGCAGCTTATGGCCTGTGCGTACACATGGCTGCCGCTGTAGGTGGCTTCAAAGGTGATCGACATTCTTCCGCCGCCTTCGATATAGTAGCCGGAAACGGTTACATAATAATGCTTGCTGTCGATTTTGGAAGAGGTCCATTCCGGATCGCTCAGAGAATGTTCGGCAGCTTCACCGATTTCAATGACACCCCAGTCATCGAATACGATACTTTTTACATCAGAAACCGGGTGATTGGTAAACATATAGATCAAAATGATGATCGTAACAATCGTACTGATCGCGCTGCCGATTGCTTTCCAGTTGATGCCGTGGGACTCTGCTGGCGGCACAGGATTTTCGCCTGTATTGGGCGGTGTATGTGTGGCATTCTCCGATTGAGAAGAATTGCCGCCCGGGGTATTCTGCTGTTCGTTGTGTGTGTTTGCCTGCTCAGCCTCCGGCGGTTTCTGCGACTCTTTTTGCAGTGCTGCACCGCAATACCGGCAGAATTTCGAGTCGATTGGCACGGTTTTGCCGCACGACGGACAAATCTGCTCTGTTGGCGGAGCAGGCTCCGGTTCAGGCGGTGTGTTAGATGCGCAAGTCTGCTCGTTCATCTCTGTGCCGCAGATATTACAGAAATGCGCAGTGTCCTCAACTTCGTTGCCGCAATTCAAACAAATCTTGCTCATTTTATCCCCTCTAACTGTATTGATAAATAGAAATTATTATGCTATTAGTGGGAAGATGAAGACTTCCGAGAACGCAATTCAGCACCGGCTTTCCGGCTCTCAGAATAGGCGCTGAATTTTTCGTAGGTAGTAGCAAGGAAGTAACAAAGTGCGAAGAAGGCAATGACTGCACCGATAAAGTTGAATGCGAAAATGGCTGCCGCAGCCATAATGCCAAAGCATACGATTGCTCGTATAATCGTCATAAAGACGATGGAGACTATACTGCCTGCGGGCACTTCCTGTACTTTCTGCTGAAGATTTTCTACGGCTTTTCGTTCTTCTTCTGCCATCATATTATAGCGGTAAATAGAATCACTTAATTTATCAACAATCTCTTTGGATTCTGCTTTGTCATAGTTTTTCTCGATATAATGCCGAAGATTGACCAGCTTTCGATGGTTCTCCTGCGACATATCGTTGAAATCTATATCACTGCCGAAGCGTTTCATGTTTTCTGCGTTTGCTGCTTTCAGTTCGGATTTTTTAATAAAATCATTTAATTCATCTACGATATCCTGTATCAGTAGATTGGAAAAGCCTTTTGAAAGATCTTGCATCTTTGGAACCATATTTTTCATTTCAGCAATAGATTTGTTCTTGACAGCCGATAACATATCTTTAGCGGAATTACGAATTCTACGGGCTTCTTCTGCCTGCTCAAAGGTATCGAACGTGACAGTATGAACGGTCCGGCGTTTCAGTTCCTCTTTGTTGGCTGCGCTGCAGTAATCATCAACTGTCTTAGGAAACTGAAGGTCACATTCCTTCAGTTGATCAATAAGTGTGACAAGCTGTTCGTAGGTGATCTGGGACAGATTGCTGACCTGATGTGTAAACTTTGACCGGGCATCTCTTGCTTTCTCTGCTTCCGCAAAAGAAGGGTAAGTATGATTGCAAACCGTTGTTAATATAGATTTGATGTTTTGAAGTTTTGCTTGATAGTCAGCATGATCTTTCATAATAGAAGGAGCAAAGGTTTGCTCTAATTCTTCGGTTGCTTCAGCCAAAATCTTCCTGTGCGTAGAATCCGATGCAGCCAAATCAGCTGGCGTAATATCGACATTTTCAATCAAATGATATATCAAGCCCTGTTCATCATAAACCGGAAAGGCCTGAAGCAAGGTATACACTTCTGCCTGAGGATCACCATATTGGGTCAAAAGCTGTTCGTATGCTTCACTGCAATAGGGATTCAGCTGGAGAATTTCGATAAGAACATCTAACTGCTTGTCTAATTCAATATACTGGAGATTCCCTAACAATGCGTCCGCACGCTTGCGGTCTTTCGGAAGATAATCTTCGCGGTGAATGTCATACAGGCTTTCCTCTGATTTTCTCAAAGCAAAAATAACATTCTGGAAGCTGTCTAAAATTTGGTCTTTAAACTCATCGTTCTGATAACACTGCTGCATCTTCTTCTTGATTTTAGAATAATCAGATGAAGTGGCGAGGCTGTTGATAAAATCGTGCATCAAGCCGGTAGCAGCGTTGGCTGCCTCATTGGCGATGGCGGCACCGATTGCTCCCTTGACACCGAAGCCTACCGTGTTCACACGACTGCGGTTTTGCTTGCGGAGATTGCGAAAATTCTGTACATCTGTATATTGTTCACAAACTTTCGTCAGGACATCTTCGATATCAAGCCATAGACTTTTCCATTCAAAGTATTCTTTGCAGCCGCACAACGCTTCGTCGGCTACATAGTCATATGTTCCATGGGCTACATAGGCTTTGACGACTTCTTCAGCTGCTTCGGCAATATATTTGTTGCCCACCGATTCGCCTTGTTCCCAAAATGTTTGCCAATCACCGAAGTTTTGATAAGCTATTTCGTATTTTTCTCGATATTGCTCAGAGAGCTTTGTATACTTTTGAAGTATTTCGGTATATTTTAATTCTTTCTCAGTAAACGAAAGCGTCTTTTCAAACAACGGAAATGTTTTCATTTTAATCCCCTGCCTGTTAGTAAAAGTATAGATTATGATGACTGTATTAAAACCGTGGATAAAAATATAGATGGTGTCTACTTTTGAAAATTAAATTTAAAAAATAATATTTTTCGTGTCCACTTTTATTGACTAGTTCAGTGAAGATATCTATAGGTATTATTATACAATACCTATAGCGTTTTGCGCAATACTAATTGTCAAGATAACCTAGTATCAAAGGGCAGGTGACGATGATGTATTGCGAAGTCAATGTAGGCGAGCGAATCCGATATTTCCGAAATTTACGCGGCTGGAGCCAGGAAACGCTGGCTTTGCAGGCAGAGATCAACCCAGCTTTTCTCGGACATCTGGAGCGCGGACTCAAAAGTCCGACCATCAAGACGCTGGAGAAAATCGTGCGGGCGCTCGACATTTCACTGGCGGAGCTGTTCGCCGATCCACAACCTGTGGATAATGCGAAAGATGCTGTCATCGCACAGGTGTGTGACCAGATCCGCGACCTCCCGCTCGAAAGTATCGAACGTATCAATGTCATCGTGCGGAATGTTCTGGCGATTGAGAAGTGATTTCTCTTATATAGTGTAGCAAAGGTGGACAACATCTGAAGCTGTCCGCCTTTTTATTCTCTCTGAAAATGTAATGCCGAGTTAATACAAAATCGTCTCATACTTTGGTACGATTTACAGCTTCGGACAGATGTACTATACTGATAATATACAGGTTCCAAACGATAAGGGTACCCTTATCTCTTAGCCATACTGCCTAAGAGATAACCCTTTTCCTAAGAACCCAAAATAAAAACTGTGTCCGGCGGGCACAGGATAAGGAGGAGAATATATGAAAAAACGGATGACAAGTTTGCTGCTGGTGTTGGCAATGTGCTTTGCTATGCTGCCGACTGCGGCATTTGCGGTGGACGACGAAGAAAGCACAATGCCTGCATATAGCGGCGGTTCCGGTACGCAGGACGACCCGTGGCTGATTTCGTCCGTGGAAGATTTGCAACTGCTGGCAAACACAATCAATGACGGAAAAGCTGCTGCATTTGATGCGGATGCGGCAGCAGGCGGGGAAGGCGTTGCCGGCAACTATTATGGCTACTACTTCAAACAGACGGCGGATCTGGGTTTGCGCGGCATTGATAACTGGGACCCTATCGGATATTCTGGCGATTTCAGGTGCTATTTTGCCGGTCATTATGACGGTGACGGACACACCATTTCTAACGCAACGAGTACGGGTAAAAAGGACGATAATGGCTATGCAACAGCGGGCATTTTCGGCTGGGTGGTTTCTGGGTCTGTGAAAAACCTTACAGTTGATAAAGCGAATTTTCAGTCTACCGGAAAAGGCAACTACAGCTATGTTGGCGGTATTGCAGCAGTTGCATTTGCTGCATCTATCAAAAATTGCACCGTAAAAAACTCTGCGTTGGAAAGCAAGCGAGATTACAATAACAACTGTGCCGGAGGTATTGCGGGGTATTCTACAGGCGCAACATTTAAGAACTGTGCGTCAGTTTCTAATAATATTCAGTCCATGGCTTACGGCGGCAGTTTCGTCGGCGAAAATGATGATGACAATGATGTTGGAAACTCCACATATACAGATTGCTATGCGGTAAATTGTTCTGTTGCTGCAAAAACTGAAGAGACAAGTGGCACCAGTTTCGCAGGCGGCTTTATCGGTATGATTGTATCTGACATTGCACTGACTAATTGTTATGCCTACAAACAAACGCTATCTACTGAAGGAACTTCTGCAAGCAACGCAGCAACTGGTGTGTTTGCAGCATATTCCTTTACGAATGGCAGCACCTACACAGCCAGTATCAATACAACAAACTGCTACTATGGCGAATGCGGTATTACGAACAATGTAGGTACTGCTACCGAAAAGACTGCCGAAGAATTTACCAACGGCACAGTTGCGAAAGCGCTTGGCGATGTTTTCGCGCAAGGCAAGCTCTATCCGGTATTTGCTACCGACCCTGCTGACTATACCGCAGTAGATGCAGCCATTGCCAAGGCAAATACCCTGGACAAGTCCAATTACACGGATTTCACCGCAGTTGAAAGTGCTGTGAATGCGGTGGTTCGAGATAAGAAAATCGCAGAACAGTCCGCAGTTGACAACATGGCGAAAGCCATCGAAGATGCCATTGCCGCCCTGCAATATAAGGATGCCGACTACACCAAGGTCGATGCAGCCATCGCTAAGGCAAATGCGTTGAAGAAGAATGACTACAAGGATTTCTCCGCTGTGGAAGGTGCCGTCAATGCCGTTGCCCGTGGCAAGAACATTACCGAGCAAACCGAAGTGGATGCTATGGCGAAAGCTATCGAAGATGCCATCGCAGCGCTGGTCAAAAAGCCTTCCTCCGGTGGCAGTTCTTCTTCCGGCGGTTCCTCTTCCCCGAACTATCCCGTGACCACACCCGGCAAAACGGAGAACGGTACCGTGACTGTCAGCCCGCGTTCTGCGGAAAAGGGCGATTCTGTGACCATCACTGTTAAGCCTGACAGCGGTTATCAGTTGAATGACCTTACCGTGACCGACAAGAATGGTAAGGAGCTGAAACTGACCGATAAGGGCAACGGCAAATATACATTTACCATGCCCGCAAGCAAGGTAACGGTTACGCCGATTTTCGTAAAAATCGCACAGCAGCCGACCGGAAAAACATTTGTTGATGTGGATAAGTCGAACTGGTTTGCGGATGCAGTTGTATACGTTACCGAAAAGGGTCTGATGAACGGCACCGGCAGCAATACGTTCTCCCCGAATGCGTCCACCACCCGCGGCATGTTGATGACCGTTCTCGCTCGCTACGCAGGCGAGGACACCACTGGCGGCAGCCCGTGGTATCAGAAGGGTATGAACTGGGCGAAGGCTAAGGGCGTGTCCGATGGCACCAACCCGGAAGTAAACATCACCCGTGAGCAGCTTGTTACCATGCTGTATCGCTACGTCGGTTCCCCGAAGGCTCACGGTTCGCTCGACAGCTTCTCCGATGCCACAAGCGTAAGCAGCTACGCTGTAAACGCAATGCAGTGGGCGGTTGCCAACGGCATTGTCAACGGCTCGAACGGCAAGTTGAACCCGCAGAACAACGCAACCCGCGCACAGGTTGCCGCAATCCTCATGCGTTTCTGCGAAATGAGCAAGTAAACCTCATACAGACAAAAAGCACAGCTCCGGCTGTGCTTTTTCTGTTTCTCCCCCATTTTGATCTATATATTATATCAGTAGAAGCTCCTGGGATATTCTCAGGATCTTACTTTTTGTCAAAAAGGAGGAAGCGAAAATGTTCAACAATCAAAAATTCCTGACGCGCGGCGTGATGGCTGAGATTCCATCGTGGCTGACAAACCTCATGTGGCACATGGTGCTCACGATGGAGGTCGAGGAAAAAGACTATCTGCAAGTGTTCACCTTAACCAAAACCGCAACCGGTCAGCACATTGTCCACGAGCAGGAACAGCCGCCCTACCGCTATGAACTCGATGTACCGTGTGACGATGCAGTAGACGTGAAGGTGTTTGTCATCGATGATTTAACGCATTCTACTATGCTGCTTGCCGAAGAGTATTAAGTTTTACCAAACAAAATGGAGGAACAGACAATGAGCGAAACAAGAATTTGTGTAAACTGCGGTGCAGAGCACTCGATTGAAGATATGTTTGAAGTGGAAGGTGACTGGCTCTGCGAGGACTGCGCGGATCGCCTGACCGTAATCTGCGATCACTGTGCTGAGCGGGTCTACGAGGAAAACGCCGTCGAGGATGACACGCACATACTCTGCGATCATTGCTTTGATGAATATTACGTGCGCTGTGATGACTGTGGGCGTATTATCCATCGCGACCGCGCGTACTGGGACGGTGACGACAACGCCTACTGCGTGTCCTGCTGGGATGAGCACTGCGAGGTCATCCACGAATACAGCTACACACCAGACCTTGTTTTCCACGGCAAAGGTCTGCGTCATTTCGGCGTTGAACTCGAAATCGACGACGGCGGCACGGTAAACAGCAACGCGCAGAAGCTGCTTGACATCGCGAACAAGGACGCAGAAAATCTCTACATCAAAACGGACGGCAGCCTAGATGAAGGCTTGGAGCTTGTTACCCATCCAATGACGCTCGAGTATCACTTGAACGAAATGCCGTGGGCGGAAGTCCTCCGCAAGGCGCAAAGCATGGGCTATCTCAGCCATGCGGCAGGAACCTGCGGACTTCACGTTCACATTTCGCGTCTGGCCTTTGGCTGTACTTATGAGCAGCAGGAAGCCGCGATTGCGCGGTTGCTGTACTTTGTAGAGAAATTCTGGGCAGAGCTGCTGCGCTTCAGCCGCCGCACGCAGTCTCAGATGAACCGCTGGGCAGCGCGGTACGGCATCCGCCTCACCCCGTCTGAGCAGATGAACCACGCGAAAAATTCCTGCGCTGGGCGATATACTGCGGTCAACCTTACGAATTCGGACACGGTTGAAATCCGTATGTTCCGCGGCACGCTCAAGCTGAATACCCTCAAAGCCACCCTGCAGATGGTAAATCATCTGGTTGAGGTGGCTATTTCTATGTCTGACGCCGCTGTACAGGAGCTTAGCTGGTTTGACTTCCTTGACGAAATCAACGAGCCGGAGCTTATTCAGTATTTGAAGGAGCGCCGTCTTTACGTTAACGAACCTGTATCTGCAAGCGAGGAGGAGTAATATGTGCAGTTTATTCGGCTTAATCGACTTTAAGGAGTGCTTGAGCACCCACACGAAGAACAAAATTTTGAACACGTTGGCGCGTGAATGCCAGGTGCGCGGTACGGACGCAACCGGCATTGCGTATAACTTTAACGACCGTCTGCGCATCTACAAACGTCCTTTGCCTGCTCGGAAGATGAAAATCCACATTCCGCATGGCGTGAACGTAGTTATGGGGCACACTCGCATGACGACACAGGGTAACGCGCAGTTTAACCAGAACAATCATCCGTTTCTTGGTAAAGTTGACGGAAACAGCTTTGCGCTTGCGCATAACGGCGTTCTCTGGAATGACAAAGAACTCCAGATAGAGGAAACCCTTCCGCTGACGAGTGTTGAGACGGACAGTTACGTTGCCGTTCAGCTCTTAGAGAAAAATAAAGCCCTCGACTTTGACAGCCTACAAGCTATGGCTGAGAAGGTCGAGGGCTCTTTCGTCTTTACCGTATTGGATAAGGACAATTCTATCTGGTTCGTTGTTGGAGATAACCCGTTGTGCATCATGTTTTATGATGGTTTTCTGATTTACGCCTCGACGCAGGAAATCCTGTGCAAGACTATCAAGAAGCTGCGATTGAAAGCGCCCACCGATATTCTGGAGCCAAAGGAGGGCGAGATTTTGAAGATTGACCGCAATGGCCGTATCACTACCGGGGCATTCGCACCAAGGACAAGTTACGAACATTGGTGGCGGCGTTATTCTCCATATTACCGCAGTTACTACGAGGACACACCTGCGAGCCACGATGATCTGTTCAGTGTAGCAAAGGCATTCGGCATAACGGCGGATGAAATTCAGGCATTGCTCGACTACGGCTGCTCCGAGGAAGAAATCGAGGAAATGCTGTACGATCCGACTTTGCTCCACGAGATGACCGGCGAATTACTTTACGCGTATTAAGGAAAGGAGATGCTGCTTATGATTCCATTAGGCCCAATTTTCCAAGCTGTAGGCGCGGTAGTCGATTTAATCATCGAAGCCGTCGAAAACTTTTCGGATAGCTAAAGTGAGGTGAAAAGATGAACGCAGGAAAAGTTATTCTCGGTGCGCTGACTATTATCGGTCTGCTGGCCGACATCATCGACGATGATTGAACACAAAAATACCGACTCATCAAGAGTCGGTATTTTTTGAGCGTGTCATTAGGCTATACCTATATGAAATAACGAGAAACTATGTCAATAGGGGCGCTTTCAGACTTTTGCAATATGTCAAAATGTGCGGCGATCCTATTGACATAAATGAGTTTCAAAGGTATTTCGCATTGATCTTATGCAGGCAATCCTGTAAAGTTGTGCTGCCGTTATAGATAGCAAGGCACATTGCCCGTATTTCATCGGTCATCTCCAGTCCTTCCATGCGGCAGGACATGGCAATGTTATTAAGAATTTCGGTAATCTTAGTCTGTTGTATATTCGGCATAGTAAGCAATTCTCAAATTAACCGCATTTCAACTGCTCGATAAGCTTGTCAAACAGCGATACAAACTCGCTCTCAATCTGCGAGTAAATTTCCTGTGCGGTTGCATCATCATAAAGGTGCGAGGTCTGGTCGCGAGCATTCAGCAATGCAATCCACGCCTGTTCATCGTCGATCAGGCCATATGAGAACGCCTTGCGCATAGTCGCTTTCGGACTGTTTAACTCTGTAAAACCTTGGTCAAGTAAGAACTCACGAGTGGTTTTCCACGCCAGTTCGCAGGTGAACTCAAAACGCTGGATTACACCATCGCGAATGATTTTGGCCGGATTCTCTTGATACGCCTGCACGCCTTCACGCAAGCGTTCTACAGCATTGGTGAGATTTTCGAATTTCGTATTGTAACGGTCCAGCAAGCAAATCCCGTCCTTCTCTATATTTTGAAGCAATGCGGCATCGGTATGTTCGCTGACAAACACCAGATCAACCGAATACAGCGAGTCCAGATCATTTTCGACAGCATCGCTGAATTGCGCACGCTGCTGCGGCGTGCAGCCCCATACCGCAAAATCGTAGTCGCTACGGGCGCGATAATCGCCGCGGGCACGCGAACCGAATAATACCAGTTTCGGCACTCCATAACGGTGCGCTAACTGTTTTACCTGTTCGATTGTCTTATCCATTAGCGTCACCGTCCTTATTATTTTCATTATACCATACTTAAAGGAGAGATACACCATGAAGATTGGATATATCCGCGTCAGCACTGAGGAGCAGAACACAGCTCGACAGGAAGTTCTGCTGCGCGAGCTCGGCGTTGACGAAGTTTTCATCGACAAGGCCAGCGGCAAGAATGCCGATCGACCAGAACTCACCCATATGATGGAGTACGTCCGCCGCGGCGATACGGTAATCGTAGAGTCGATCAGCCGCTTTGCGAGAAACACGCGCGACCTGCTTGACCTCGTGGAACGGCTGACCGAGAAACAGGTGGAATTCGTCAGCCGCAAAGAGGCTATCGACACAACCACGCCAACAGGAAAATTTATGCTCACCGTATTTGCAGCAGTCGCGGAGCTCGAACGCGAGTATATTCTCCAGCGCCAGCGCGAAGGTATCGCCATCGCCAAGGAACAGGGCAAGTACACCGGCCGTAAGCCGATGCCTCTGCCGGACAACTTCGAGCGGGTCGTTGCGCGATGGCGTGCAGGAGAGATTACCGCGGCTGAGGCCATGCGGCAGACTGGGCTGAAGCCTAATACCTTTTACCGAAGATGCTCCAAGGTTTCTTCTGCATCTCAACATATCTAAATGCGAGTGAATTCTATAAAACGAGCGCAGACATTTCTGCCTGCGCTCGTCAGATGATGTATGGGGATTTTACTGAATCAGCCATCGATAATCCTGTCGTCTGTCAATCACATATTCAACAAAGACCTGTTCTCCCTTGATCTGATAGATGTGCATATACCATTTGCCAAACACCATTTTGCTGTACCTTTCTGTTGTGAAAACGCTCGAACGCAAGATTGGATATTATACTCAAATGGCACTTTATCTTGAATCTCAAGAAAAATACAGCTGGGTCTCTCGTGATTGAGAGGCCCGGCTGCATTGTGCTTATATGTCGGCAGCGCAAAACAAGTTTTGCTCATCTATACTCCTGGGTTATACTTGATCTCGCCGTCTACACGAGAGAATTTGCTGAAGAACTCCTCCCAGATACGGAAACTCATCTCAGTCATGGTCGCATGCGGCATATAGTCCACCCAAGTGAAATTCACCATCGGCGCGCCGTCGCCGCGGCGGTAGGTCAGATCGTGCCAGCGGCCGTGCACCGTCCAGCCGGTCGAGAAATCGTCCGGCATCTCGGGCATTATATGGTTGATGCCACGCCAGATGCGCAGGCTGTCGCCGGTCTCGTTGTCCGCCGTTGGTTTGTTCGGCAGCAGCCAAGCCTCCTGTTCGCCGCCGAACATCCAGATCGGTACCGGAACATCTTTACGGCTTACGATCTCAGGCAGGGCACGGATATTCATATCCGGCATTTGAAAAACAATACCCGAACAGGGCGCGACCGCCGCGAATACCTCGCTCATCGCCATCGCCAGAACCTGCGTCATGACCGAGCCATGCGAATGGCCGGTTGCATAAACGCGGCTGCGGTCAATCGCATGCGCCGCGCAGGTTTTTTCCAGCATCGCGCGGAAGAACTCCAGTTCATCCGGTCCGTCCGGCGCATTGTGCATGAAGTTCCATGCCGGCAGCGGCACATTATCCGGGTCGCACGCCTGATTGCTCATCAGCATCTGTCCCGGCGTTGCCGAAGGATGCACCACAATAAAGCCATGCTTATCCGCAACCTTGTACCACTCGGAATTGCCCGCGTAGATTTCGCCTGCGCAGGTATAGCCGTGCATCGCGAATACCAACGGAACCGGCTTTTCCGGCTGCGCCTTGACCTGCTCCGGTACGTAAACATACCATTCGCGCATCCAGCCGCCGATCCCCTCGTAATGGTATTCCATACCGAGGTCGGCCACCGGGTCCTTTGTGACGCGCAGGTCGCCGCCCGGGCCGCTCATCCAGCGGCGCTGCCGATAGAGGAAATCCTTCCAAATACGGCGCAGCAACAGATTGGCGTAATCGGCTGAACCGCCGGGAATCGTGCTCATGCAGACGCGGAATGCTTCCTTCTCCTGATTGGGCGCATAGGGAGGCTCAGCCGAACGAATATATGTTACCGTATCCGGCGAAGTCTGTTTGCCATCTTCGGTGATGCCGCAGGAACGCTTCCAGTAGTCCGCGGTGCCGTTGTCTGTGCCGACCGGGCTTTCTGGATCGTTAATCACCCATGCAGGCATCGGGATATCGCTTTTTTTGAGGTTCAGACGATGTGTTTCGTCGATAAAGCCGTCCAGATTGGTGCAGAAATCCGCTGCCGCCGCCTTGCGGTAGTCCTCCGGCACCTCCGAGCCACCCACACTGACCACGCCTGCCCACACGGCGGGATTGTACATCGCCGCCATGTTGGCCATCACGCCGCCCTCGCGGCAGCCGGTCAGGTAAAACTTGGACTCGTGCACGCAGAACTTCAGCCGCTGTGTGCCCGCGAGATAGACCGCGTCGATATATGCCACATCGCCGTCCGGCTTGCCGTAAGGCTCGTCAAGCTGCCATTTGCCGTTTTCCGGCTCGAGGAAGAATACGATCAGCTTTTCCTTGGTTTCCTCGGTGTCCGCAATCATGCGCCACCAGCTGTCCCGCCAGAGATCATCGGCAGTTTTGCCATTCTCCGGCAGGATGAACACGCCTGCCGTCGAAGGACGTGCGCCCTCCGGAATATATACCAGATAGCGGCGTTCTTTTCCGCCAACCGTTACTTTTTCTTCAAATGTACCCTGATAGAGCGGCTTGAGCGGGTCCTTGGGATCTACTTCATATTGATAGTTCTGATACATTGCGATTCTCCTTGTCAGTCTGCCTGCTTGAGCATACCCTTGTTCTCCATGTCACGAATCATGCCGTCATAGTTTTTCTCCAGCTTGTACGCCAGCATCAGCCCGATAATAATCGCCCAGGCGAATACCGTGCCCCAGATGTACAGATTCTCGACCATTGCTACTGCGGACGGGATTTCCTGCGCCAGACCGGTAAAGCCGGACTTGTCCATCAGCTGACCGATAATTGCACCGGTGATGCCGCCGCCGAATTTCTGGCCGACCGTTGCAGCGCTGAAAATGAGAGCCTGTACGCGAACGCCGGTCTTCCAGTGGCCGTAGTTGACAACGTCAGCCATCATGGTAAATACACAGCCGAACAGCGGAGCCTTGCCGATGCCGCGGATTGCAGCAACAGCGGCAACAAACGCCGGATTTGCCGGGACTGCCAGCAGCGTCAGCTGAGCGACCATGGTCAGAATTGCACCGGCGAGAACCAGATTGCGCTTGCCGAACTTCTTGATGAACGGCGCGAGAATCATGATAACGACTACCTGCGGGATGTTTTCCGCCAGATTGAGCACGCTATAATACTCGTTGTTGCCGAGAATATACTGTGCGTAGTAGGTTGCAACCGTGCCGTTGACGGTCTGGTAAACCGCAAGGAACAGGGATGCGAACAGGATCATAAGGAAGTACTTGTTGTGAATGAGTGCGCCAAAACGAACGCTTGCCGGCAGCTTTTCTGCTTCCTGTGCTGCCTGGGTGTTGACGCGTTCCTTGGTGCCGAAGAAGCACCAGAGAAGCAGGCCGATAGCGACTACCGAGTAGATGAGCGTTACCTTGATCCACGCCGCCTGATCGCCGCCCATGCGGTTGATGATGGGCAGGGAGGCCGCAGAAACGATCATGTTGCCAATCGGCGACATCGCCATGCGGAACAGGTTGATGCGGGCAAGATCCTGCTCGTTACTGGTCATCAGCGGAGCCATTGCGCCGTAGGGCAGATTCAGTGCAGTGTAGACAACCGTTGTACACAGGTTATAGGTGATGAAAATGTAGATGGCCTGCACAGCCGCTGTTGCATTTGCGGGCAGACAGAACAGCGCTACGGCGGAAATGCCGTACGGAAGTGCCATCCAGAGCACCCACGCTCGGCCTCGTCCGTGCTTGGAATGCACCTTGTCCATGATGAGGCCGATCGCCACATCGGAAATACCGTCAAAAATACGCGAAATGAGCATTATCATACCGACCATAGCCGCCGATACGCTCATGACGTTGGTGTAGAAGTACGTGATCAGACCGCTGGTGAGTGCGAATACTACGTTGCATGCAACATCGCCCATACCGTAGGAGATCTTTTCAAAGATGCTGGTTTTTACATTTGTGCTTGCATTGCTCTGCACAGTCTGTTTTGCTGATGCCATGTTTTTCTCCCCTTTTCTTTCTTGTGTGAGCGTTTTCCTGCAGGTCTGCTCATTTTCATGCTTACAGTTTACTCGCAAATACAGAGAAGAAATACAGAAAAGCCGGAATATCGCTCCCGATATTCCGGCTTTTCTTTGTATGACTGGGGATTTTTATGCGGTATAGTTCAGTTTTTTGGTATAGCTTTGCAAAAATCATGGATTTTCACAAATGATAGTTTTATCCATCTCTCTTTTTTAACACGATCAGACGAACCTCATGAGGCTCCAGCTCCGCCTGCAGGCGCAACGTACCCACGGTATCCGTATCCCGGATTTTACAGAGCGGCTGCGCCATGTCGTTCAGGTACTTCAAATCCTCCGGTGTCATAACTCCGGGAGCTCCCATCTCGATCCAACGGTCGAAGGTCGACCCGGCCGAACGGTTGATCGTCCAGATTTCCTGCCGATATATGCCTGGATCCAAACCACACAGCTCCAATTCGATTTTAAGCCGTCCGTCGCTCTCGAACACCTTGTAGGCATCGTGCGGATCGGTCAGCTTCTGGTAGCGGTAGCGATACAGCGCATCATAATGGCAGTAATGATACAGATAGACCTGAATTGTATTTTCTGATTGGGAGACAAACCAGCCCTCACCGGAAGCAATTTTGCGTTCACCGATTCGATTCAGCATCCGCAGTGCCTGATATCCCGCCTTGGGTATGCCGTTGATGGTAAACAGACCGTATCCGCCATGAAATACGCCGCCCGGCACCAGCCATTCGTCAAGAAAGTCGGTCAGCAGCCAGTAGCCGAGATATTGCGCCTGATCGTAATTCTGCAGAGCATTTTTGATCAGCCATGCCGCCTTATAGCAGGTGTCCCCCGAAATATCACGCTGCCATAAGGTAGAGTTCCACTCCTCAACCACAATCGGGCAGTCTGCAAAGCCAATTTCCTGCCGAATACGGTCCAGCCGCTGCAGAAAGTGCAGGGTAAAACTACTGTCCTTACTCAGCACCGACGGCATCGCGGTCTGTTTAGAGGTAAAATAGAAGAAATCACTATCTTGTGCAAAGTCTTCGTGCGGGTAGCATTGCACCGTGATGAAATCCGGCGGACAGCCGTGCTCCTTTACATCGAGAAGAAATCGGCGCAGACCATCCGGTGCAAGCGAAATACCCGGAAAACAACCGGCACCTCCCAGCTTTAGTTCGGGATCGATCATTTTGATCGTTTGATAGGCTGCTTCAAACATCTTGCAATAGTCCTCGTGTGACATGACCGGCGATGTATACTGCAGTCTGCTGTAATTCATCGAAAACACGGTGAATCGCCATTTGCGCACATTCGCCAAACCGTATTTGTCAATCCAGTGCGACAAGCACGCCTGCACCAACGCCTGCCACTTTTCCGAATCATTATACATGCTGATACAGATTGCCGGATTGTCGAACATGGTATACTGCGTTTTTGCCAGCTTGGACGGCATATAACCGAGTTCCACATACGGAATCAGCCCAATCTCCTGAATAAAGTCAAACAGCAGATCCGCATAGGCAAAGTTAAACCACGGCGAACCATCCTCGTTTTCCTGATAAATATGCATATCATCATCGAAAATGCCGTGAAACCGAAGATAGGTAAAGCCAATCTCCTTCTGCGCACGGCGCAGCTGCTCCTGCACCGAGCCGATCAGACCGTCATGCGCGTAGCCGATGTTCACCAGCTGCCGCCAGCTTTGCCGAATCGGTTCTCCGTCCTGTGCCTCAGGCAGCCGAATCGTTTTTCGGATGACGGTCGGCGGGCTGTCCGAACGCAGGCTTGCGCCGTCTGCATACTGCAGAAGCTCCTGCAGCCAGTCCGAAATATCCGCTTTGGGAGGCTCTATCGTATTTGCAGGCTGTTTCAGCTGCTGGCGGTACTTGCCCGGTGTGCAGCCGTAGGCTTTCTTGAAAAAGTCGATGAACGAGTTGTCGCTCTTGAAGCCGTTGCGGTAGGCAATCTCGGTCACCGAGTCTGTGCCTTTGAGGTCGTTGACCGCATGGGACAGCCGCAGATCAACCAGATACTTGGTAAATGTGGTCCCCACATACTTTTTGAACACACGCGAGATATAGCTTTCCGACACATACAGCCGTGCTGCCGTCTCGGACAGTGAAATCGACTGATTCCACTGCGTATGGATCATTTTCAGTGCAGATTCCAGCAGTTTCAGTGTGTTGATGCTCTCTTCCGGCTGAACCGAGTCCGCTGTGGAAAACCGGCTCCACAGCAGAGAGGCCAGCGATACCGCCTGCCGCTGCAGCTCCGCCTGATTGGTCTGCTGAAAATACAGCCGGAACAGTGTCGCACACCGTCTGCGAATGTCCTGCGCGACCGAATCCTTCAGTGTGCTACGGGACAGATAGCAGTCGATCATTTGCCGCGGCGACCAGTCAGCCTTTTGCAGAATTTCGGGCGAAAGCGTGATCTGCAGCACGCCTGCATTCTCTCCACTGACAGCGCGATACAGCGTGAACGGAGATACGGCGTACACTTCAGAAGCACCGACGGTGTAGCTTTCCTGTGCAGTAGAAATCGTATACTGTCCATGCAGACCAAAAAACAGCGATACGCCTGCATCCATTGTGATCGAAATATTCTCGTGATGCAGTACACGGAATATGATATGCCCCTGATCCATTGTTCAACGCCTCCTGCCGCAGTGTCCTGCTGATAGCAACAGCATAACACAGCTTCAGCAGATTTGACAACCGAAATTGTTCGGCAGGGCAAGAATTCGTCTTGACAGAACATCGCTCTTCTGCTAATATACAATGTATTGTATATTATATAAAAATCAGGTGATATTCATGCAGTCTACCTATATTCTCTCCCGAAAGATACAGCAGCTATCAAATACCATCACACAGCGGCGCAATCGCGATCTGAAAAAACTTGATCTGACCGCCGATCAGGCAGACGCGCTTCTGTTCTTCCACGCCCACCCGGAAAGCGCCGCCGCAGACCTGAAAACACACCTTGGTGTCACGCATCAGGCGGCGCGCGCCATTGTGGAACGCATGGTGAACAAGAGCCTGCTCACCACCCGCATCTCTCCGCATGATGCACGCTACAAAACCGTGACGCTTACCGCGCAGGGTGAGGAGCTGCACGAGACCATGCAGCGCAACTGCACCGACTTCGGCGATGTGCTGCTTGACCATATCAGCGCGGAGGATCGGGATACACTGCTCAAACTCATTACTCAGACGTTGGACAATCTGAAAAACAGCTAAAGGAGAATGCACATGGAAACAACTGAAAGCACCGGCAAGCGTGCCGTTTGGTACATTGTCGGTCTTAATCTGATCGCGGCGGCCGTTGTGCTGAACGTGCGCTACAACGTCGGTGTGGCGGCATTCAGCTCGGTTATGTATGCCATTTCGGAGATTTACCGCATTTCACTTGGCACCGCGTCCATCATCTGTTATCTGATTTTTGTAGTGATGCAGTGCATTCTGTCGCGCAGAATCACACTTACTTATCTGCTCGAAATCCCGCTTTCGTTCGCATTCGGCGTGCTGACCGATGTGTACGACTGGCTCATTCCTGTGCTGCCGTTCGCGCTGCCTGCGCAGCTCGTCTGCTTTGTGTTGACCATGTTTGTCACCGCGGCCGGCGTATTTCTGTGCGTGAAGAGCAAAATGGTGCTCACGCCGACAGACGGTATTGTGAACACCATTTCCGAGGTGTTTCATCTGCGGTTTTCCACGGTCAAGAACTCGTTTGACCTTTCTATGGTTGTGATCAGCGCCCTGCTGTGTATCATCAACCACAGCCCGTTTTACGGCATTGGTGTAGGAACCGTGCTGTCTGCGCTGATGCTCGGACGTATTATCAAGCTGTACGAAGTGCTGTGGCGCGTAAAGGCATAATGCAGATTATGTATTTCGTGTTTACACAGTGCAGATATCGTCTTCGCTCCGGTTTTTAGTTATAGATTGAATTATACGTTTTCTTCAAAAACTCCATAATTCTAGCTCTTAGCACTCTTCACTCCTGACCAATCTTCACGGCCGGGAGTTGTTTGTTTCTCTATATTCTTGTAATGACCTCTTGCGTCCAAACGGAGGAAATCTATATAATGTAGTAAAGACAGGTGAGTGCGTTGTATGGTTTTGTTGGAACTGCGGCGAGTATTCCGTCACTGCTTTCAGCTATGAGCAAGGGCGACGCAATGAAATGGTATCAGCCGGAAACGGATTGCTATCTGAAAGCGAATCGCGTCGATCATGGGCGGGAATATCAGGAATCTATTGCAGAGGTCATTGCTTCGCGTGTTGGCGAGCTGCTGCATATTCCTGTCGTGCAATATCAGCTATGCCGCATTCGTGTAGACGATGAAAAACTCCTGCTTGGTACGATCTCACACAACTTCTGTCACAAGAACGAGAGTTTTATCTCGTTTGAAACCATGGTGGAAAGTTCGGATGAGCCAATTAAAGGGGCTGCTTCGGCCAAAGATAACTATGAGCTTGTCATCGACCTGTTTGATACATTGACCGGACTGGATGCGCGAGACTATCTGAACACCATGCTGCTGTTTGATTTCCTGATCTGCAATGAGGATCGTCATCTGAACAATTTTGGCGTTCTCAAGGACGAAACAGATGGTTCATACCGTTTTCCACCGTTGTTTGACAGCGGTTACGCACTTGGTTTCATGCAGGCGGAGTATCGTCCGGTAGAGCAGTACCTGTATTCCTGCAAAGCCAAGCCGTTCTCTACGAGTTTTTCCAAACAGCTGCACTTGGTAAATCAGCTCCCGAGCGGGCTTGCCCTTCCGGACAGCATTCCGGATACCGTATTCGATGGTCTGTCGCTGTCCATGCAGATGTGCGATTATTGCAGTATGATTTTGCAGATACGATTGCAGCAGCTAAAGGAGTATTTTGCATGAAACCTGTTGATTTTACAATCTATTGGAAAGAAACGCCCGTAGTACAGGTCTGCTATGATGAGAATAATAAGCCGCAGTTTACGGTGCTCAATCCTTCCCATCTGCCGGTGCTGCTGTTCGGCATGGATGGCAAGGCAACACCGACGGCTGCACGGCTGGATAAATTCTTCGCCGATCGGTGTTTCCCGTCCACACGGCAGAATGCCAAAGAGCTGCTCGCCATCGTCGGACTGACGCTCTACCAACCGAAGCTGATCTGCCGCAAGACACACGGTATTGTCGCGCACGACCACTACTGGATTCGCTATGCAGATGATCCGTCTGACCTCAGTTACGCCTCTCTGATGCAGGAGATGAGCAAGGCGGTAAAGGCTGTTCCCAGCGCCACACCATCACAGCGCCACATCGGATAAATTTGATATTCAAAAATTAACCGCCAGGTTTCTCCGACATGAGGGACCTGGCGGTTATCTTTTATTATCTGCTTTCCAGCAGCCAATCGATCAGATTCAGCGACTTGATTCCTTCGTAGGACGAATCCAGGCCTGGATTGAGTGAAAGCACGATTTTTTCGTAGTTGTCTGCGATTTTTTGCAGCGGAGCAAGCTCACGTGTACGTACGGTTTCACTCTCCATAGATTCCGTTACCTGCACATACAGCTTCTCATCGGCCTTGGTTGCAATGAAATCGACCTCGGCAGTGCCGACTTTTCCGATGGCAACATCATAGCCGCGGCACAGCAGCTCAAAGTAAACGACGTTCTCAATCGCGTGGCCGCTGTCGCGGTTGCGGAAACCGAGCAGATAATTGCGCAGACCGATATCTACGATGTAATATTTGCCCAGTGTGCGTAGAAATTCCTTTCCCTTGATATCAAAACGCTTGATATCGTAGAAAAAGTATGCTTCAAGCAGCGCATTCACATAGGCCTGAACGGTATGCGCACTGGGCTTTGTCTTGCGATTGCCCTCGTCGAGCAGGCCTTCGTTGACCAGCGTATTGCCAATGGAGGATACGGAAACCGACCTGCCGATATTATCTGCTAAAAACAGAATGATTTTTTTGAGCAGAATGGTGTCCGTGATCTGTCGCTGGCCTCTGCGCTTTTCGCGTTCCAGAATATCGCGCACAATAACGGTCGAATAAATGCCGTCCAGCAGGGTAAGGGCCTTGTCCTGTTCCAACCCGACATCTGCAATACCCGGCATGCCGCCATACCGCATATAGGCGTCGAAAATCTCACGCAGCTCGTAATGGGTGCCATCGGCATCAACTGTCTGCTTTTTCGTGCCGCCGAGCGCGCTTTTGACCTCTTGAATAGTGAAACCATGGAAAACGATGAACTCTGCAAACGACAGCGGCAGCATTTTGATTTCCACACAGCGGCCGGACAGATAGGTGGAATATTCCGACGAAAGCAGGTAGGCATTGGAGCCGGTGATGTAGATGTCGCAATCCAAATCCACGCGAAACGCATTGATCGTGTTTTCCCAGCCTGCCATACGCTGTAATTCATCGAAAAACAGATACATCCGCTTGCCCGGCAGTGAACGCTCTTTCACATACTGATACAGGTCATCTGAGGTCATTTTGATGAACTCGTAGGATTCGAAGTTTATTTCGATGATCTGTTCATCATTGACACCGTTCTCACGCAAATGGGCAGCCATCAGCTTGAGCAGACTGGATTTGCCGCAGCGGCGGATGCCGGTCACGACCTTGATCGGCTCTGTGTCCTGAAAGGCGATGAGCTTGTTTAGGTAGATATCTCGTTTTCTGAGCTTGTGTGAAGCGATCATACGGCAACCCTCCTGACAAAAGCATAGCATAAATGATTTTAAATTTCAAGTTTATGCTATGTAATGCACAAATTATATAATTAAATATGTTTTGTGCAATTAGTATAGCCGTAGATCGGCTTGATGATTCATGCCACTGAAGGGGGATTTCATATATAGTATAAGAAATATATATTCCCCCTTGATAGATATTCGTGCACTGCAAGGATTTAGAGCAGCGACAGCATCTCCTCACGCATGAAGTAGATTAGGTTGCTGATCATCTGGTAGAAGGCAGCGGCAGCGATGTGACCTTTTAAGGTTTTGGATTTATTTATATCTGTCAAAATGCTAATTAGGGTTATCATCTTATGTGATTTTGTATTCGTAGCTTGTGATAGCAGTTTTCCATAAAGCCACTTGGTAAATGTCGTTTGATCTTGATAGTTTTGCGTAAATTCAATATAATCCGTTGCTGTCCATGGATAGGTGATTAGTATTTGTCGAATATCAAGCATGCACATCTGTACATCGGGTGTTAAAACAAAATGCTGCCGTCTATATGTTTGAAACCATTCGGGATAGAGTAACTTTCTTTTCTTTTCGATTGCCTGGGCGAATTGGATAAAATCATCTCGAACGATATGTAAATCTTCTTCTCCTGCAAGTGGAGTTTCTCGGCCAATGCGAAGTTCCTTTCGCAATATAATAGCAGATAGATCACATCTTTTAGCGTATAAGAAGTGATAAATTTGGTGATATTTTTCTGATATACTCAGTTCATCTGCGCTCTTAGCACAATAATCAGTATTAAAGTGCTGACGTAATAACGGTAAAAGATCGAAGCGAAATTCAATCTTTTTATAGCTTTGCAACATATTGTACAATTCGTTAATTGCCGATACATTTTGCAGATTTAATGCCGCGCCTTCTTCTGTAGATGTGACTTCTAAATGGGCGCGCGTATTCAAAACTCGGAGATGCTTTGTAAAGAGTTCATTGAGATCAGTCTGCTCTCTTTTTTGCATTAGTTCATTACGTCGATCTCTTTGCAATTTCTCATATTTAAGATCCCACAGTTCCTCTGGAGAATAACTGCCATTAAATAAAGAATTGCTAGGATTAGATTCTTCATCGATTGAATCAGCGAAGGGCATATGTAGAAATGAATAATACACATATAGATGAGCGAGTGCATCTTGGTCGATATCCAGATATCCATATATTTGTTTCCAGATATTTTGCTCGGTTTTATTTTGAGAGGTACTTGGATCGCTCTCAAACAGGATTGCAGATATTTGATTAAATAACTTAAAATATCGATTATTCGAATATTGCTTAACATCTTTTTCAGTAAAAGATAGCACAGGGAATAAATCATGCTTTTTAGGATATTCGTCTATATGTTGCTCCGTTAAATAATTATTTCGCTTTACAAACATGTAGAAGAAATACAGTGGTAAAGCAGCTAAATACCACGGGCACATTACAATGCCATCAACCATCATCTTTACATTTTCATGAACATTATCGTTTTGAACTTTATCGCTGATTTGATAAAAATCACAAAATTTGTCTGCTAATTCATCTAGCTGTGTTATCCCTTTTTCCAAAATAGACTTCCTCATCAAAGCCATGCGATATTCTGTACGGCTGTGATTTGGTTCTTCTTCTGAGGGAACATAGTTTACTCGGAAATCTTGCCACTTCTGCTTAACTTGTTTGCAGTATACATTTCGGTGAAGATGTTCTTTCATTAATTGTTCGCTCACGTTGCTGTCTGTTTGCTTCCCAATTTTCAGAATAGATTTTTCTGCTTGAAATTTGATTAACCAAAATATTTTGCTTTTAGATAAATGCTGTGAGCTGCTTTCTGAAAGTATTGCAGATAATGAAATTATAAGGCCGATACAATCCATCAATGAACCGGATTTAGATAATTCTGAATCAATCCAGTTAGCGTTCTTAATTTGGTCTTCCAAACAGTATATTTTACCAATATATTCAGAAAAAATATCTGGAGGCTTCCCATTGGAGATATATTGGACGAATAGATTCTCGATGTCAATGATGTGTTGATGAAAGCTAATTACAGATACTTCCATACGGTTTTTGCATCCTTTCGCAACGATTTATCCGTGGTTTTACCGGTTAGTCCAGCAACTTCAAATGGTGTATAGTATTCATGAGCTTAAAAAAACAGGCGCCTGAATCACTTTTAGGAGGTATTTACTCATGTACAACTCAGCTAGTGAGATAATAGCTATTCATAAAAAGAATGGTGGTGACATCGCAAACTTCGGTGCGCCCAGCGATTACGACCACCTCTATGTCATCACCCAAGGCGATTTAACGCTCGCGTATGCTGCACGCGGCGGTAAGTGCCTTGTCGAGATTCCCAAGAAGGAGTTCAACAAGCGTCAAAAGCACGCAGACATTGAGTATATCAATGTTTCGCTTGACTCGGACGCGGCGCTGCTGCCGCCGTACTGCTGGCGCGCCAGAGATTCGGACGCATTCCGGGCGCTGTTCCAGCTGCCGGAGCTGTGCCAGAAGAACGCCACGCTGCTAATGCTGTTCGTCCTGTGCATTGCTGCACCGTTGCTCTCTATTCTGTACCCGCTGTTCGGCGGCAGCATTGCCGCTGTACTTACCGGACTTCAGACTGCGCCCCAGGTTCTGCAGGAACTCCTGTGGGCTTGCGGCGGTCCGGACGAATACGAGGACAAGCATTGGGTGGCTAGTGTACCGCACATCTGGCAGCCGCACTGTGAACTTGGTGCGCTTCAGCCGAGCGATGACCTTGTAGATTATGCAGTGCTGGAAATTACTATCCACAAGAAAAGTATGACGCTCCCGGCACCGGTTGTCAACCGTCTGGTTGCATTAGAGAACGGCATTCCACAGTCTGTCGTTAATGCGGTAAACAAGAATTATCCGTTCTCTATTCCGGTGGTATTGGGACGTAAAGTGTCGGGCAGTGAACGCATGACGTTTACGTTGGACGGCAGTGAACTGCAGGTATACGATCCTGCAGTGCTGCAGGAATTTACCGAGTACAGCTCCAGTATTCCGTGTGTTTTGCGAGACTTTGCGAAGTACTGCAATCGAGATGTCGAACGGTTTGTCAATAATATTACAAAGCTTGTCTCGCACTTTGTTCCGCGCGAACAGAACGGAAGGTATATCTGCGAAACGGTCGATGCCGAAACGAGGATTAAAGCCATTCTATTGGCGGTACTGCAAGTATTCATACTTTGGAGTATCGAACAGAATTACTGTACCAGGCAGGATGCTGATGTGTTCTTTCGCACAGTTTGGGGCGCGATTCTCCCCGAAACGTCTCCCAAACCGCCGGAAGACACCACTGCAAAGCTCAATCCGGAAAGCGTGTACACCTTCCTCCTGTTCTTCAAGAAGTATCTGCATGACCACATTGCAGGTATCCGTAAGGAAGGGGAAACATGGGATTCGCAGTCGGTGGCATGGCTGCGTACGCTCAAGAACCAGACAACGCCCTTGCTGATCTGTGGTCGCAGGAGCTTGCTCACTGCATATCAGGACTGGCTGCAAGAGAGGGACGTGGAACTCGATATCTCTGCCGAAGCAGCGTTGCAGGCAGCTTTGACAGAGGGCGGCATTCCGTTCCGCACCGGCGGACGCGACACGACGTGGAAGTACAAGCTGTCGCCTGCTGACAAGCCGCTGCCCTGTATGGGTGTCGCTCTCAATGACCTGCTTTCGCTGTTCGAACAGCATGAAATCAGCATCGGGAATGACCTTGGGAGCCTGTTTTCACTCGAATCGGACGACTGCAAAGCCGAAGCTGATTCTGTTGCAGAAATTGATGAATCGGAGGAGAATGAGGCATGAAGGACGTTAAAAAATTTACTGATTCGAGTTTCGGTGGAAACGAAGAGTTTCGGGCATTGGAGTGGTGCGCGTATTCTCCGCACTGTATTGCCGACTTGACGGGACAAGTGATGGACGAGCTTGACGAGTACTTTTCTACACGCGGGTTAACATATCTATCTGGGCAGCGCGAGCTGCTCAGAGATACTGTCCGCCTGATGCTGGGCGAGGCGGAGGAGCCGGTCACGACCATTCCGCTCTTGCCGGGGATGGGCAAGTCTACGCTGGTGCGTGCGCTTGTCAAGGTGCTGACGCGCGAGTTCGTTCGCATGAGTGATTACGCCAAGTCGCTCGGCGGCGTTATCCTTGTCGTTGAGAAAACCGCCGAGGCGTACGAGCTGCGCGACTTGATACAGGAGAACGCTCCTAACCGCGATCTCGTTCGCGTGCTCGAGAGCCCGAACGATTTTAATATTGCCCATGGCGGCTGTCAGCGCAGCGATGTGCAGACGCGTGCAGAATGTCCCGGAAAAGATTGCCCTCAGGCGGCAGAATGCAGATTGCTGCATGCCGCTGATAAGGCCAATCAGACACCGTTCCTCGTCTTTATGCACGCTCGATACGATCAATATTATATCGAGAATCTGTCTGCTCTGCGTGAGTGGAGTTCCGGCGAGGAAACGATTTACACGCGGAAGCTGCTGATTGTTGATGAAGCACCGAATCTGATGAAAGTTTCTAAGCTTTCAACGAGTGTGATTGCTGCCTGTGAAGGAATGATTTCGACGTACAAACCCAGCTATGAGCTGAGCTGGGACAAGCCAAAACAGACGCTGCTGAGCACGCTGAACTATTCGCTCCGTATTCCGTTTCAAAAACTGCTTCGGCAGTATAAAGCGAACGGAAGTCGCATTGCAATGGCAACATCGGACGATTTCAATGCGGCAGCATTCGATTGGAGCAAGCTGGATCCGTTCTGCGATCAGCTGGAGCACTATGCCGGTCCGCGTTCCGACGAAATTATTGAGACGGTCAGCGTACTGTCAAAGCAGCCCGCTGCCTATCAAATCGGTCAGGAACACGAATTAACGGTTCCGCACTGCCGCCCGTTCGACATACGAGATGACTTGCGCACGTTCATTTTGAGCGGTTCAGCGTTTCTCTCGCCTGAATTGTATGAGAATCCTGAAGTCGATATACCTTCGGCAGATGTGCAGGAATCGTATCAGCGGCTTACCATTCATGTGCAGCGTTCCGACACCCGGTTCAGCGTCAGCA
>UMII01059923.1_pt1 | contig 35989 bp, 29 predicted proteins | sample 1965731 | NCBI WGS metagenome assembly UMII01 (sample SAMEA4836118, study PRJEB28245) | human gut metagenome | biome: gut microbiome; material: fecal sample | place: Denmark | collected 2008
AAAGTCAATTGCACAAAAAAACAGACCTGCAAAAGCAGGTCTGTTTAGCTTTGTTCTCCGCAAAATGCAGTAGTTTTGCGGATTTTCTTACCGTACTTTGCAGTATATCCGAAAAACAGCAAAAAGTCAATCTTTCTCGAACAAATTAGGGGAAATGTTCTCCAAAATTAAATTATCCTCAAACACATCTCGGCAGTACGCTTCGACAGCCTCCTCCGAAGATTCTTCGACGGGATACGTATCTTCCGGTAAAAACGGATTTGTATCCATTTGCAGATGTCGCAATTCATGAATTGCCGTCTGCAAAACACCGGTCCGATATTGATTTTCAGCCGAAAACCACGGATCGGCTAAATCGAGATTTTCATCAAAATCTTCGCTGCGGAAGCCCCTTGCTTTAGCTATGGGGAGGAGCAGCGAACCTCCTTTCACCAGATGGGGGCAAGGAGACCCACGACTTTAGTCGTGGGAGACATTGCCCGTTTACATCCTTTCTATTAGATAGTTCTTAGCGACTTCCAACAGTCGCAATTTTTTGTGCGATGCACTATTAGAGACAACGGTGCCATCGAGCTTTTTCAATGCGAAATACCCAGACGAGCGACGTCCAGAGATAAAGCACTCCTGCCTGTTATACAGGACTTTATCCCAGAGACGAAACCCCTTTACAAGATAAGGGGCTTGGCTCTTCTTCCGAACGCCACCTTTCAAGATTTTAGCTTTATGAAGCTGCCTATTATGGTGCCTTACAGCTTTAGACCGATAGCTATTCTCACAAGGAGCAGCTTGCGGATGCTGAGCTATACACAGAGCATCGTTTGTATGGCTCTTGGGAAGATGGTTCTTTTCACGCAACATCTTAGTAATGTAGCCATAGGTCTGCTGTACAGGTACAGTCAACTCATCACGTAAGATGGCAAGTAACGTGTTACGCATGATGCCCATAAACGCAGCATCTCTAAAAGGTTTACCGCGCTTCTTAGTACCAAGGGTCTTTTTGCCTTCGTGAATAGCCTTATGACAAGCAGGGCATACAGTAATCAGATTATTAGGTGCATTACCTCCGGTCTTACGGCTTTCGATGTGATGCACGTGCAACTTTACAGACTTCGTTTTTGTCGAGTGTGCTCCGCAGCACTGGCAAGTGTAGTTGTCTCTTTTTAAGACATATTGACGAACATTGTACTCATCATACATCTCACCAAGCTGATAATCTGTGCCTACGGGTAAAGGCTTGCCTTCGAGCATAGCTTTCAGACGTTGGGTGTCAAACTCTGCAGTTTCAACTCGTACAAGAGTAATAGGTAAAATCCTGCAGATATGCTTAATTGCCGTAACGTGCTCTTGAATCTTAACCTTTACAGAGGGTGCCACCCATCCTTTAGGTTTACTGTGAACCCGGTTATCAAATCGAGCTGGACGATAGCGTTTTTTACGGTTTCTCCGTGCGCTACGAAATTCTCTACGAGTTGAGAGCAAGTCTACTACATCGTTACGAGGCGCAAGCTCTTCTCTGTAGAATTCGTGTTTTTCTGTAGATGCAGATAGACCAATGTTTTTACTTCCTGCATCCACTCCAAGGGTAATATCTTGTTTGTATCCTGAACTTCCGTACAGGAGTTTTACTGTAAATGGCGTGCGTTTTATAACACATGCTTTTTTGTTCTTTAGCAGTAAGCGAGCCTTGCGTGCTGAACATGGCATCAAAGGCTCGCCATGCTTGTTAATCACATATACATACATGATGCTATGTCCTTTCTAAAAATTAGCAGCTAAAGAGAAACTGCTCTCCTCAAAAAGAGGAGGTGTAATCCTTCCCCAATGTCACAAACGGTTTACTCAGCCACACCTGTCGGCTTTACCTCAGCTTGTCGTGGTGTGTTGTCTTAGAGCACGCAGTTAGGATTAACGCTGCGTGGTAACTATCTATTCGCTTGTAACGTAGTGTATTTCTACACTGAGGGTAGTCAACACACTCTTTCGAGCACGACTAAAGCAGAGCTTGTATTTTTACAAGCCCCCGGCTTTAGCCGTGGGGTTATTGACCATCCCAGACAAGAATGCTATGGAGATTCTGTTCGAGAATCTCCATAGTACCGTTAGCAACTTCTTCTTTGATGTTGCTTTCTATAATTTCTTTTTTAACATTATTTCCCTTCTTTTTCGGAAAAGCATACGATAACATATCGCAAGAATCCCATTACTTTAGCGGTGGGAGTGTCAACAAGATAGCGAAGAGAGGAAATCAGTTAAACTCATTTCCTTTATATCTGCACAGAAACCGTACATGGCAGCGAGGCGAATGGACATGTATGTCTCAGGAGACATAGTGCCGCCATCTTTTACATATTTCTCTGCACGAGCTTTAATATCGTCAATACTCTTTTGGGCAAAAAGCAAGACGGCCTCGTTCGCGCTGGCAACCGTGGCAGCAGAACTACCGATGGTAGTAACAGATAGTGGCTTACCAATGGCCCATGCGCACCATAGACTAATAGCAGCCATGGTTCGATGAATAGAAGGCTTTTCACGGATGATCCCTTTACAATATCCATTGAACAGACTCATCCACGACTCAAGGTATTTCTTTTCGTTTTCATTAAGAGAACGATTTCCTTCGCCGGCAGCTTCTGCAACGAAATATGTGCCATCTTTCATGCGATTGACCTGTACAGTAACCAAAGAACGGTTAGGATGTCGGCGGTATCGCATAAAGAAGATGAGCATAGAACCGCGTGCATTGATAATATCATTGGCATAACTACCAACGCAGTGATTGAGATCAATACCCTCCTGATACAGGTCGTTTGCACACAATGGCGCCGACATGCAATAGGTTTTATCGCGTGTAAAATCCCAATTCTTGTTGCGATAACATGCAGCCAGTTTGGCGGTTTGTTCAGCGCTTTCATCTGCTGTGTCAAGATTGATCTTGTTGAAGTTTACTACCATCGCATCGTGGGATGCCTCCACATTGTGGGGTAACGTAAATTTTGCATTAGGGATGATTTCTTTAGCCATGCGATTGTGGTCTTCCGTCAACTTCTCAATAATTCCATAGATGTATGCATCTCGATCGTGTTTCCCCAGTTTTACCATGAGATAACATTCACTAAGAAGCCATTTGTAATAATGGTTTATAGAGATGGTTTTATAGAGGCTATGCTTCGAGTAGAAGTACATCGAGCGGGGTAATTCCGTTGTTGTAAAAAGACGCCTGCCATACGGGCCTTTAATGTGTACTGGCGAATAGCAACTATGGTATGGGGATTTATCAGCATTCTCCGAAAGTTCAACGTCTAATTTTAGGACCTTTTCATAGACGTTTTCAAATGTTTCGTATGAGACATTTGAATCGTACATTTTCATGCACATGAAAAATACGAAACGCTTTTCATTAGGCTCGGCCAATAGCTTGTCGTATATCGGTTTAGATAAGCCTAACCAATTACGGATGTTAGAGAACTGCTGTTTCATAGGATTTCCCATGTTAAGAGATCGCATGAGTAATGGTAAAAACCAATGGCTTTTGTCCAATGTCTGTAGCAGACTTTGAAACAGGTTTCCGGTATATACCAGCAAAGAAGCCAAATGATAAGTCATAGCTTGGGCTGATTCAATGAACCAGTCCTGTTCTTCATATGCAGCTTTGATGGATTTCAGCATGTTTTCAGGCCGATTATAAATAGCTTCGAGCATACCGAATAGAGGACAATTTATAGCCGCTTGTGGGACGTCTTTAGCCTTGATTTCTTCCAGAGCGTACTCTGTTTCCTTCCAACACTTTTTAGCTGTGGGAAACAACTCTGTGTATTCTGGAAATGGAATGGTGTAAGCCTTTCCGGTAATCCAGTTGAAAGAATAAATCACCTTCTCTGCACGGCCGCAGACGAGTTTGATACGCTTTCCTACGCTCACAAAAGCAGTATTTGAGAGATAATACGCTTCTCCGAGTTCTAGATTATAGAGTAAGCATACTCCCATTTGGTTTCTGCTCGAGAATGTTACATCGGAGTAGATAGTTTGTGGAGGGAAAATACCCTCTACAGGTTCAAACTCTGACCTGTCTTCCCTTTTTACGGATTTTGTGGAGTACACGTCATAGATCTCTTCGTACCACTTACCTTTGGATTTTCTCTCCTTTCGATATACCGCCGGCATGATCTTAAACCCAAAATCCTCGTCGGGAATGGTAATGTCCTCGACGGCAGTAAACCATGGTTTGGTCACAGCGACATCATCCCTTGCATCACGCTCCTGAATTTTGGTTATGAGAAGCGAGATAGCAGCACGGATTGTATCCTCGAAATCTATACTGGGTTCTCCGCCTCGATAGAATTTGTAGTAGTCTGAAATAATAGACATATGTTCTTAACCTTCTTTCTAAATAGAGTTAAAATGTTTTGTTGTTTTAGACCTTCTTTCTTTTGGAACAACCAAGTTGGTCATTCACTAATTCGTTAATATATATAAAAATCCGCTACCAGAAGTTAATCTGATAGCGGATTGTATTATTGTTGGGAAACAGTTCTAGTACAGAACAGATAGAAACATTCTCGTTTAATAGAGAAAAGAGGGACTTTTACAATATGTATATTAACACATAATATCTTTTTTTGCAAGAGAGGTTAGGGAAACGTCCATCGTATTATCCTATGTCTTCGAGCGGAAAAAGAAAAGGACCGCATAAGCGGTCCTTTTCAGGCAGAAGGCTTACTCTACAATCGGCAGAAGACCGATCGCAGAGTTGTTGGTGTGGTAGATCGAAATTTCTTCCCGATTGGGATCAGTTACGATGCGAACCACACGACTGGAGATGTAGCACGGATTCTCGCCCGGACGAGCGAGGCACAGGTGCTTGGTATTATCACTTCTGCGAATTGCAAGAGCGAAATTATATAACATCCCCATGTCTACCGCACTGGAAGTCGATCCTACAACGCGAACCAGCCGAAGCGGTTCGTTGACAAGAAAGACTTCGCCATTGGCGGAGAACTGCCAAGAGGGATCTTCGGCCATGGGCGTTGCCATGCAGTCATTGACCTGCACGACAAAGCGACGAAGATCGCCGCCGATGAAGACGCGTTTCTCCAGGATGGTACGGAGAGATTCTGCACCATCGATGATATCCACCTGGTGCTTCGGCTCCGCATACACGAAGCGCGACATCTCCACCAAAGCTCGCGTTACCGCGACTTCGGGGGTCGGCTGACCCTTAATGGAGATGTAGCAGAGAGCCTCTGCGGGGGCGTTGTCCAGCTCGAATGCCGGATGAACGTCCACACCAGCTCGGCTCAGGCGAGAGAGGAAATCTCCCGGGCGGACACGGTTAGCTTTGTCGATGGCGTCGAAGAGGCCGGTGTTCCATGCCTCTAAGCCTACATCGATTGTGCCTACAGCGCAAGACAGGAAAGCTGCACGGTGCTGGAGAAGGAATGCTGCCATGGTGTTGTTGATAACGAAAATGGTGTACATACGGAATAACCTCCAAAAATAATTATGCAACAGCAGAATGTGAAAGAGTTCGCGAGACCCTTTATCATAAAGCTGTTGCTGGTTGGTCCATATACCGAATGCATCGAAGAGTCTACGATCCTGGCCAGATAATCGTATTCTCCTCGTGGTAGCAAGGGGCTATGGTGTACGGGTTTGTATACTTCTTGCGAAGTAGATGGGTTTGTAGCTGGCCAGGAGAGCCACCTATGAAAGTGTCACCTCCTTTCCGGATGTGGGATAATAAAAAAAGACACTCCTTGAGATAATCAAGAAATGTCTTTTATAGCAAAAAATAATACAGTGCTCTTTGAAGCCTTTGGAGACAATCTCACAATGATATGTGAGAGAAAAAAGAGACAAACTGTATTATTATATATAACATATTTTATGGAGGATGTCAAGCCTCATTCGGCACAGTGGTCGAGACTAGTTATTTGTAAAAGTAAATTCCTGTTGGGTATGGAATTTAACCTTACAAACGCATCTGTGATTTACCTATGGAATTTAGTCTTACAAATAGCTTTCACAAGTGGAATAGTCTCAAAAATACCATATAAGCAAACAAGGTGCAACCGTTAGGCTACACCTTGTTTCAATTATCCCTTAAGTTGGTTGAATAGGTTGATATTTAGGCAGGTTTGCTCTCATCCAGAGCCTTGACTTCATCGACTGTCAGGAGCCGAACGGCCTTAGCGATTTCTTCATAGGACAACTTTCCCAATGTAAGCAACTCGCGAGCGGTCTCAATCGAGTTGAGTCTAGCCGCTTCACGCGCTGCTTCACGCGCCGCTTCATTTCTCATATCTTCCATAACCTTACACATAATCGCAACTCCTTTCGCGTCTTCTTTGAAATAGCGAACTCGATTCGCCAAAATTGGATAGATCATATCATCGGCCTTGGTGCAGGAAAAGTCATGCATAAGCCGCCCGAGAACCGTATCGTCTTTGATCTGGGAATTCACATATATAATATGTGATTCATCCCCAAACAATGTGCCGGTTTCTTTGATCGCCCGATCAATATGATAGATTGGATGACCGCCACCTAACACATCATTCTCAGTGATGAAAATGACATAGGTTTCGTTCAGCTTCTCATATTCATCACCAGGTTCGGTCACGTTGGCGTCAATTAGACTGCTGTTATATCGAGCACGTTTAACGCCAGCACCTTTATCGTTGCGCTGCACCTCGATATTGTAAACGTGATTCTCCTCATCGACAGCCAGAATATCAAGCCGTACAGAGCGTCCCTGTAAATTCTTAATATCGTGCTGTCCGTGTGCGTACTGTACACGCAAATCGTTGCGCTGTAAAATGATCTGGAGTAAGAACTCGGCACAGGCTTTGTCCTCAAACACCTTATTCATAAAATCATCATCCAGCAGACGAAAACCGCGCAGGCGCTCCAAATCTTCTGCGTGCTTGCGCTCAAAATCTAAATTGGAAGAGCTACTCACGCAAGCACCCCTCTTTCATTCATCTTTTTCATTTTGAAATCCTCGCTTTCATAAAAAATTATATAAAAACGGGGCAGACCTTGTGGTTTGTCCCGAAATTATATCAGGGACAAACCCGAATCGCTATACTTCCATCTCTTATCTTATTAGTATGTTTGCATATAATAAAATCATTTACAAAATACAGCTCTGCTTACGCAGGAAAAGATACACGCCACAAGGATGGCTTAGAGAGACTTTCTTTTATTATAATAGCATATCCCACTCAAAAAGTCAAAAAGCATTGAAACTATAACCGTAAAATGATAATATAGTTTTATTAAGCGAAATCCCAAAAATTTGTTTGAAATACTGCAAAGTTCGGTGGATCTCGCAACAAAGGAGCTGATGCAAGTGTATTGATGAATCTGAAATAGACGGGCACTCAAGATAGGAGTATTCGCCTATGGCAAAACATTCACATTTAACATTACAGGAGCGAAGCATTATTTGCGCGAGGATTGCTCAAGGAGCATCCTTCCGCCAAATCGGCGCTGAGCTTGACAAAGACCCTGGTACCATTTCAAAAGAAATTCGGTTGCACCGAGTCAGCGTAGAAACTGGTTCATTTGGCTGCGGTTTTAATCCATGTATTCACCGGCGTAACTGTACCAAGAAATTTGTATGCGTAACCTGCATTTATCGCGGCAAGAAATGTTCTCTTTGCAAGAACTGCCATAAGAACTGCCTTGATTTTATTGAAGAAGTATGTCCTAAACTTTTGAAACCGCCGTATATCTGTACCGCGTGTAAAGAACGTTCCAAATGTACATTACGCAAATTCGAATACCATCCCAATTACGCCGACAAAATATACCAGCAAACACTTGGAGAAAGCCGGCAAGGATTTTCGGTTACTCCTGAGGAATTAGAACGTATCAACAAAATCGTTTCACCCCTCATCAAAAATGGTCAATCCATTCACCATATCTGGAAAAACAATAAGGACATCTTGATGGTCAGCGAGAAAACACTGTATAACTTACTAAACGCCGGCGCTTTTTCCGCAACCAAGTTAGATTGTCCTCGCATTGTAAGAATGCGTCCAAGACAGAAAACGCCTGCTCCCAAAGTGGACAGGCATTGCTATGATGGCCGTACTTACGATGACTTTATTCAATTTATGGTGGAACATCCGGATACACCAGTTGTCCAGATGGATTCCGTAATTGGCCGTAAAGGTGGGAAAGTCCTGTTGACTATATTTTTTCAGAACTGCAATCTGTTGTTAGCATTTCTACGAGACCATAACACGGCCAGGTCGGTTACTGACATTTTCGAAGATCTTTATAGCCGCTTGGGACATGACGATTATTGCAAGCTATTTCCCGTTATACTGACAGATCGCGGCGGCGAATTCAGTAACCCGACTGCCATTGAAAAAGACGCTGACGGCCATTCTCGTAGCCGTATCTTCTATTGCAATCCCAGTGCACCATATCAGAAGGGAGGAATTGAAGTTTCCCACGAATTGATTCGACGTATTCTACCGAAAGGCACTTCTTTTGATAGTCTCCAGCAAGAGGATATTGACCTGATGCTTTCTCACATTAACTCATATAAAAGAGATAAGCTGAACAATCGGTCGGCATACCAACTGTTCAGCTTTATCTATGGTGAGTCTATTTTAAATAAACTCAATGTACGTGAGCTCCAGCCAAACGATATTGTCTTGTCCCCGAAATTATTGAGGAAGTAACACACTAATAAAACAACCCTAATATTTCAGATTCATTCCAAGCTCTCAGGGGTGGAATTTACCTTTACAAAAAATAAACGGTAATTTTCACCTCTGGGAGTTTTACGCCTTTTTGCTGAAACCCACGCTTTATATCTTATATTTTAACAGGTATTCACGGTTTGTAAAGGGATTTTGAATAGATTTATCCGGCTATTTTTCAAATCAATGCTTACCCTATGGAATTTAATCTTACAAACTGGAATTTACTTTTACAAATGAGCAGTGGTCGAGACTTGAGTTTGCATGTTGCAGGCCTCCAATTCTTGTTGGATCATTAACTCGACGACTTGCAGGATGCGCTTTTGGGATGCCGATGGGAGCACTGACAGCTTCTCCGATAGAACGGATGACATGTAGTTTGGCGAGTGATCCAACACATCACAGAAAACGGCATCGGCCGAAACTCCCAATGTGTTAAGAAGCGAAATTAGGCTTTCGCAGCGCGGAAAAGCCGTACCGCGCTCAATCGTAGAGATGTAGTTTACGGTAAACCCGGCTTTTTCGGCGAATTCGCTCTGGGTGAGACCAAGAGCCTCGCGATATTGCTTAAAACGCTTTCCTATTCTGCTATCGATCATTGTTTCCTCCTGTATTCCAGTTCTGTCTGTACTGCGATTTGGTCCGCCTGGGTAATTATTATGGTGAACAGCAGATAGGATTTTCCGCAGCGCCGTATGCCGGTGACGATCTTGATCATGCCGTTGTCCTTGCGCTCGATCAGTTGGTTCAGATATGGCTCTCGTCGGATCTCCATGCAATCACTCCTATTTTTCGTGCCATACACGTTTTTTAGTAATGCTATTGCAGAATATCAGCTTTGACCGCGCAATAGGCGCAGTCCTATTTTCTGCGGCAGAGAACAGATTTATTACTCCTGGGCAAATTGAAGTTAATGCCCAAAAGAAAACTTCCATATATAATCCTTTTCGAATGATAGTATGTCGTATCGTTATAATGATTGTATCACACGTAGCGTGTGGTTGCAACAAATACTTTCGGGGTGGAATGGAAAGCAAATATACATGTCGAATTATGTCGGGAGATTGTGCTATAATGTAATTAAAGGGGGCGCGCAAATGTTCGCTGATGCTTTAATTGAGAGCCCGGAGCAGCTGAGTCTGTTTGAAGAACTCTACAACACTTATTCTCAAGGCATGTTTTATGATGCCAGAAATTTTACACACGATATCCACAAAGCAGAAGATATGGTATCTGAAGCATTCCTTCGTGTGGCTAAAAATATAGATACGATCTCAAAGGTGCCGTCAGAAAATATGCGGAAATATCTACATATATTGATACGAAATATCTGTATTGACGAACGCAGAAAAAACAATCACTCAGAAGAAATGTATGAACAGTTTTCAGATGTCGCTGGTACACACTCAACTGAGAATATGGCCATAGGCACTGTTGCAATCAGGGAGATCGCAGACATAATACTGGGGATGCCAGAAAAATATAAAGACATATTGCTCCTGGTGTATTACTATGAACATACGGTAGAAGAGGCGAGTATTGCAATGGGTATCAGCGCGAATGCGGCATATCAACGACTATCCCGTGCAAAGAAGCTCTTAAAGGATGTCTTAACAAAGGAGGGCCAGTTATGACCGAGAAGGATTTCGATAAACTGCTCAGTGTGGCAATGGTTCACGTTGCAGAAGAGGATGCTAGCTCTCCCTTAAAAACAAAAGATGAGCTGAAAGTAGCAGGCATTCCTGAACACAAGTTCTCTCCTGAGTTTGAAAGAAGGATAGCCACAATCAAACGAAGACAGCATAACCCGGTATATCGGTGGCTTTGGAAAAGAAAGAACCAGTTGATTGCGGCCATTATGGGCATTGCGATATTGGGTGGAACTGCTGTATGCAGTGTTGATGCTGTTCGAATGCCTGTGGTGAATTTTTTCTTGAGGTTTGATAATTCGAATTCTCATGTTATAGCAGACAAAGATTCCAATACAGGAATAGGCAAAAAATACTTAGCTTATATCCCTTCGTATGTTCCAGAAGGATTTGATATTAGCCATAAGGATGAATCGCCAGATTATATAATGATTGAATACTCGAATGGGAATGGTTCATATTATGATTTGACGTGTTCACTGGATTTCGAAAGCAATTCTGTCGATACTGAAGATAGTACATATGAGGAAGTCGTTATAAACGGTAAAAAAGCATATTTTTGCGAGAAAGATGACCGTTTGCTTGCAATATACTATACTGATGTATATGCTTACGGCATTTCTGGCACTATATCAAAAGATGAAACCATAAAAATTTTTGAGTCAATTTAAAAGTTTTTGTAAGAACAGCCGTTCAAATCTCGTCTATAGTAGTAAAAGGAGGTTGTTCTTATGAAAAAAGCTATCCGTTCATTCACCGCAGTGATCCTCATTCTCTGCACAACATGGATCTGTTCCGGAGCAACGGCGATCAACCCGTGCTGGAATTACGTGACGATTGTCGGTGGGCACATTGACATTCCGTCTTCGATTCTTGGTATTGCAGAAGTGCGGGGACATGGCAGCGCATCAACAGTGGGTGTTGATAATGTTGTTTGCACTGTGTATTTGGAACAGATGAAGGACCGCAAATGGGTAACGGTGAATTCGTGGAAGTCTGCGGCACGAGCTCGTTCTGCGCAGGTCAGCACTAAGAAGTATGCTGTTGCACATGGTTACTCTTATCGAGTACGAGTAACACTGGCTGCATATAAAGGCAGCAAGCTGTTGGAGACCGGCGAATTTACAGAATCCTATGGATACTTTAATTGATATTTTCGAATAAGCAAAAATAAGAGTGTCCTGTTACGGTGGTTGAATACAAAAGCACCGGGATTTCAGATTCAAAAGCAACTATTGTATCGAGTTCCTTTAGCTGTAACTAAAACATGGCAATATAAAGATGCAACGTATCCTATTTGTCCACGCTGCGGCATAACGATAGAACGTGAATATGTTGCGTTTTGCAGTCAGTGCGGGCAAAGACTATACTGGGAATTGTTTAAAATCAGAGAACTCGCAATCCTGGATTTTTAGAGTTTGCGATAGGAATACATGTATATTATAGGGAGCGGTTGTTGCAAAATATGCAGCAACCGCTTTATCCATTAGACGAAGAAAGAAGATGAGTATTTTCTGTTATGTTTTTTAAAGAAAATAAAGGCATTGTTTATGCGTGTAGATACCGTATTGTTTGGTGCGTAAAATATCTTCGCCCAGTTTTAACCGATGGCATTGACCTAAGACTGCAAGAATTGCTATGTGACGTGTGCCAGCAGAAAGAAATTACGTTGATCAAGGTTCATGTGGAGTCCAATCTTGTGGACTTGGTAATCGAGTTACCGCCACAGCATGGTGTTCATAATGCTGTAAAGCAAATGAAGCGATATCTTTCACATTGCTTACGCCAGGAGTTTCCTGCTTTGAAAAGTCGCCTTCCGACGCTTTGGTCAAATGCGTATTTTATTACGACATGCGGCCGAATGGGGAAAAATTATTATGAGATGATGCAGGATTTTTTGCAGCGGCAGAAACCCTGTAAAAACAACGGAAAGAAAAAGCAGCCTTAAGGCTGCTTTTTCTATGGATTGCATTTTTTACAAGGCTCATATCCTTGAGCGATGACTTCATCACGGCTTCCCGAGAACTCCTTCTTGTTGGAGTCCTTCATGCGGTTAATACTGCTGCACGAGGGTAAATGGAATTTCTTGGAATTTGTATTCAGGATAAAAGTAGAGCTTGAACTGGTAGGCGAAGATGCATCTTGCTGAGCCGTTGCCTGGTTCGTTTCTGCCACTGCAGCCGGCGCCGTAGTGGTTTGTGTGGAGGATGAAGAAGTATTGTTGCTTGCCGAAGAAGCTGTAGTGTTGGTACCATCCTCGTGGCTTTCACCCGTTGCATAGTCAATAGTGATACCTGGCTGAACATTATAGCAGAAGACGTTGAACTCAATACCCTCTCCCCTGTCCTCGACGGACATGGCCTCCATCTGTACTCCGTTAGCAACCAGGTTGTTACCTTCGAAGATTGGGGTTACGCGATATAGGACGTGATGATTATTTGTTTCCTTGATGTAGTCAGCAACCATGTTCTCGAAAGGAAGCATGCCAGTTACATTTAGGTATCGTGTTCCGGTAATGAGATTTTTCACGTTCGCGTTCTCAGCCGTGAGTTGAAATCCCAATAGATGGCAACGATTGTAAAGATATTGGCCATCTACGTGGCTATACTTGACGGTATGCCAACCAGTTGGCTTAACCTGCCCGATGGAACCACGCTCTTCTGTAGGCATCAGATCCTGCCCGACGTTGGCAAACGCTACGCCGCAGCGGCCGAGAGAGTCTAACTCACTATAATGCTCAAATGAGGTTGTCGTGAAATCGGAGTCCGTAAAGGCCGGTATATTATTGTTGATGGGCACATATGGTTCGCCCGAATAGACAGGAAGATCACTGATATCGGTGCTGTAGCTAGAACTATCAGTAGGTAGCGTTTGATCGGAAGCAGTTGTTTCTGCGGTCTCTGTTTGAGATTGGGTGATGGGCTCAACACTTGTGGATGGGGGCTCTACTTGAGAAGTGGATCCACAGGCGGTCAAACCAATCATAAAAGCTACCCATAATGCGAGTAGAGACTTTTTGAGGTTAGTTTTCAAGGCTTTTCCTCCTTATTCTTTCGTGGGCGATGGATTCTGCTTGAGATATTTAATCGTTTCGTTGACGATTTCACGACGACAGAACTTGTGGCCGGCAGAGGTAAAATACCGAATGGGGATTCCAGCCTGTTTAGCGGTGTTGACAGCGTTCCAGAAGCGGGAATGCGACAGGCTATTTACCTGGAGCCAAAGTATATCTGCATTACGAATGACATCATCCGACGGCGGCGTGTCTTCCGAACCATAGTATTGAATGTTTTTGTGGAGGTCCAGCATGCCGGCAATCCAACTCTTGTGTCCGCCTTCACATACGATACGCATACCATCAAATACACTGGTATCAAGCTCAGTGTCAGACGAAGCATCATCATAAGAGTTTACAATCTGCTGCTGAAGGATCGAGATCTCATTATCCATAGCTGCAGACGATTGCTCATGGTTTGCAATACGTTCAGACAAGGAACGTACTTTTTTCTTAAGAGTCTCATTCTGCGTCTCGACAGCAGTCATATGCTGCACCGTCGCTTCGTATTTTGCTTTCAGGTTAGACAGATCGTTCTCCACCTTCTGCGTCTTATCAGATTTATCGGAGAGCAGCATTGCATTCTTCTCTTTTTCTTTTTGGAGAGCCTGCTTTAGCTGATTGATTTCTTGGTCTTTAGCGCGAAGCATATCTTTCTGCTTGATGGCATTCAGGATGTCAGTGCGCTCACGGTCAATGAGACGGCTGGTATCTGCGCAGGATGCTAGCTCATCAAAAGACATTCTCCAGAAATCGTCCTTGGGTGAAGCTTCGCTTTCGACAGAAGAATATCTTATGTCAGTAAGAGCAGAGGATACACCTAGCGATGCTTTCGAGGGAGATACCCCCTTTGTATCAATAAATCCGTATCCTGGGGCATATGGATAGCCCAGGTTGTATGGAGATAATCCGGAGAACGGTAGCTTTGATGTGTGCATAGCGTCCCATAGAGTTGCACGGTCATTGTTTTCTCGCAGAATTCGGTTCATGATAAATGCGCTTGTTTGATGAGGGTTCGATGGTCCAACGCCTTCCGCTTTCTGAAAGAATTTAAGAATGAGCATATTCTTGTCATTCCTGATGACGTCTGGGATATCTGATATATCAACGGAATCAAGAGACAGGCTGTATTGGTCAAACTTGTTAAGAAAGAACGGGATAACAAGGTTAGACTTACCCTGTTCGCCCATATCGTCGACAATTTGCTTTGTGGTCAGATCTAATGCCTCCCTGAAAAGCTGACGACCGGTATCAAAACTGCTTTTACGGATATGCTTAGCAAAAAAATTGGCACGTACATCGACAGCCATATTACCACTCATCGGAACGATCCAGTCGTTCAGGGAGAGTTCGTCTTCAAAAACGAAATTTCCGCAAAGAGAGAGAAGCTTATCTGCAGTGCCCATGTCATCGCTACGGCAGCTGGCTGCAACGCAGTATGCCAGATAGCCGCCCATGCGAGCACGGAGCATGCGGTCCTTCATAATCTTTGCATATTCGGGAGTATCAAAAAATGTTTGGATAAATGACAAAGAGAGCCTATGATACTTCCGATGTACCTGAAGTTTAGCAGCTGAAATCAGGGTATCAGCCGTCTTAACCGGTCCTATAGCAGCACTTTTTTCTAGGGCTTCCTCGACTTGTTCCTGTAACTCAACAGGCATTACAGGCATGCACTTCATCAGACCTCTTCGTCCTTCAAAAGACCCCATCTGTTTGATATAGTTTTCAAATTCCTGATTGGACATTCTACCTTTCACGGGAATCACCTCGTTCGTTTGATGGCTTTATTATATCACTAATTGATTTACATTGCAACTGATATATAGTAAAAAACAGAAAAAGCTCAACTCGTCATTCACTAAATAGTGAATGACCAAGTTGGGCTTTTGAGGTCAAACATCTGGCGATATGAATACTATTTCGTCACCAAGGGAGAAAGATCTTTCTATCCCGTATGGGAATGGAGGTGTGATGTGCTCAAGGATTGCCTTTTCAACGAGTTTGTTGCAGATGGATGCCGTCAGTGCAAGACTCCACGGGGCGCCATCGTTGGATTGCGGCCACTCGTGATCAAGGGCTATTTCCTTCTTTGCATCAAATTCGTTTAATACTTGGGATAAGTGCTTTCGATCTATTTCTGCTAAATCATTAAGGCAAATAGCCCATGAAGTGGATTCTCCATAAAAACCATTGGCAATACTCGGATATGCGTTACTCCCTGCCGGGAATGTTGCCGCCATCCAGCGTGTCAGCAGGGATTCCAGTTCGTCAATAGACAGAGTAATGGCGTGTGGATATGTAAAATCATCATCCGAGGAAGTTGATGTGACGTTCTCTTTCGGTGTAAGGTGCGGAGAAGGTTTTTGCTGCGCTTGCGGTGCCGACTGAGCCGGCTTCCCTTCTGATTCAGAAGCCGGGGTCTCCTCCCTCTTCACAATATATGGAGTCAACGAGTTTAGCGCGTTGATGGCCTGCCGCTTAACCGCTTTGTTCCACATGATTGTCAATTTATCCGGGTTCATGCCGTACATAATTCCATGTGTGACATCCGGGGGCATTTGGTACATATCGCGGGGTTCTATCTCCTGGAGGAGTTCCCCTACCTTCAGTACAACTGCTGTCTTAGTGCAAGCAACTTGCATAAGAGCTTGTAAGGTTGGAACATCCGAGCTCAAGGTCGATATTGCATAAAATGTTTTTTGAGCAGCCATGGCTATCCCTCCCCATTAGTAAACCACGTTTTCATTCTGTGGCACACCAATCGTATTAAAGAACTGTGTAATAGTGTCGACTTGAGACTCATCGGTCGCGGAAGCTGTTACACAAACATCGCCAATAAGGTCAGCGCGATAATAAATGATCGGATCTGCTGTGGAATCACTATCATCCGGCTCGGCCATATAGCCATATACGCTTCTCGGCTGGTCAAGATCTGAGGGTACGTATTTCTGAGTGAACTTTCCATCCGCTGCGCCATTGATCAGTTTGTCATAATAGAACAGCCAAAAAGACTCTGCATCATCCCGGCTTCCTGAAATGCAGAATGTTGTAATACCACCGTTGGATGCTTGCCATACAGTAGCTCCCGGATAATTCTCCTGGTTGTAATCACTCACATCTGCTGCGAGCAGATTAAAGGCACTGACCGTGTTTTGATAGTTCTCAAAGATCTGAGTTCCTGTTTCTTCCCATTCGGCAAAGGATTTGCGGCCCTCCGAATTGACAGGATTGACGTATATCGACAGGTACTCGTTGATCTCGGCGAATTTTGAAAGGATGATACTCTGGATATCATCTGAAGATGTCTTCATATCTGTAGCGATTTTGGAATTGCAAAGTGGAGACTCCGATCCAATGTCAAGAACGCCAATTCCATCCGGCTTAATAAGTATGATAGAATCGCGGTCTGCTAAATCCATTTGTGTACGTAACCCTTTCGCCAAAGACTCCGAAGGATCTTCGGTTGTGATTGCAATAGCAACAACTTGATTGTATGCATTTTTCCAGTTGGCGTTATACAGCTGTATTTGCTTCTGGGTATCTTCAGCAATTAGACTGTTAGAGTCCTGGATATAAGACGCCATATCTTCTGGGGTGAATTGCTTTTTTTCAGTTTGGACGGCTGATGAATCCAGATTGTCCTGTGAGTTGTTTCGGTGTATTTGAAATACTGCTGCGCTGGTGCAAGAACCGGCAACAACAATCGCAGCAATGATAGCTGCAGCCTTCTTATTGATTCGAGCCAATTTCAATATCTCTCCTTGGAAGTGCATAATTTACTATTCACGGTATACTGGTATTATAACACTACAAGGGGAGTATTTCCAGCAGAATCGAACATCCAAAGGGGTAGTTGTTTCTAAAGGGAAACCTCGGCCGTTCAATAGCCGAGTAGTTTATGTTTTGTCTTTGTTGTCGAATGCCCATGCTGGCGATTCGTCGCTGATACTCAAGCTTCTAGTTGCGCGAGACACAATGGAATGACACGTAGAAACAGGAATGCCTGTAATTTTCGCAATCTGGCTATACGAAAGGCCATCCTGACGGTGACTGAGGACCATAAGGTCGCGCTTGCAGCGGGCTATAGCTTCTTTGAGAAGCTCATTTTCATCGAATTCTTCCATAGGTACTTTTTTTCTACATCTCCAACAAACGCCATCTGGGGATGCTGTTTTAATGTCGTGGCAAATGATACATGGTTTAGTAGCGCTTTTTTCGGCATAGCGACACTTAGAACAGAGTTGGTCGGGGGAATTTGTCTGTCTACTATGGCACTTTTTACATATATACTTATAGGTTCTCATGATTTGAAATCTCCTCTTCTGACACTGCAGTACACCTCTTGCTTATGAGTATATATTATACCATCGGCGGGGCTTATGTCAAACCAATAGAGCCTGTTCTGTTGCTTTGACTGAATCCCGAGCTAGTTTTGTTCAAACACATGTTCGCAACTATACCAAAAAATAAAAGCAGCTGGGACATGCCCAGCTGCTTGTTGTTAATACGGTAAAGAATCCTGAATAAGTTTTGCAAACGAGGACTCATCATCCGTTGCCTGTTCAGGTACAGTGAAGCCTTCTTCTGCTTTCTCAAAATCCCTCATTGGATCATGGGAGGTCTGCATAGGAGCGGATACTGCCTCTGCTGCCGTGGGGGCAGGTGCAGTGGTATTTTCATTAGGAACCGTGGTTTCTCGTGTAGCCTGGTTTTTTGTATCATTCTTGGGCGGTTCTGGGATGTTGCTATAGGTGAACGGGACAATAACAAAAGACCAGTCATTGTATACCGTTACCACGCCATCCTTTTCCACCTTGCGTGGCTTCTGCGGGCGGATATTGAACTCGCATTCGAAACGATGTCCTTTTTCAACGTCCCGGCAGATGTGTTCTGCGGTCGAACCAAAAGCCGTCAGTTCGTAGAACATTGGCTCCGGCACAATTTTGGTGCCATCTTTACCAGCATACGGCGGCAGATTGACTGCTAACGATACTGTGCAAAAGCTCTTGCCGCTGGCTCCGTTATTCATGACGGGTTTCTTGGTCACATGACCAGATATATAACCTCTTGCTTTCTGAACAAACTGTAACATGTAATAACCTCTTTCTTTTTTGGAATGAATGACTTATTGATGACTTACTTGTTAATTGTGGGTTAACACCTCCAAATGTAAAATATATAATAAAAAACCCATACACTCGTAAAAGGAGTATATGGGTAGAAAGCGAAAAGTAAAAAACAGCGCTTGTGCGCAGAAAGGGACAAAATAACAAAGAGACTTTATGTGTCTATTATAATAAGTCTACGTTGATAAGTCAATAGCCAAAACGCAAATAAAGGTTGCACGAAAAATCAATTAGTGATATAATAAACCCATGAAGATGCTCTGTCTCAAGAGCAGATATCCGTGGAAAGGAGAACGTAGTGGACAGTATTTTGTGTAAAGAATGTAAGGAATGCTTATTTATCAATGCTTTACAACTTATAATACAGTCCTCTACTAAATATAAACTATGGAAGATAAGAAGAAGTCAAGGTTTATCTCAGTATTGTTATTCCTGAAGAGGAATTTTGGGTTATATGGCGGTATGTTGATCGTTATCATCCTATTTGGATTTATACTCATGGCGGAAGTTGTTCCATCCGCTTCTATGGAACCTAATTATTCGGCGGGCAGTTTTTGCATCGGCTTACGGTTAGGAGATAAGAGCACTCTGGATCGAGGAACACCGATTTTCTTCAGGCATGAAGATGTGATCATGTTCAAAAGAGTTATTGGCCTGCCAGGTGAGACGGTATCTCTGAAAGATGGGCATGTGTATGTCAATGATGAACTCCTTGATGAAACTGAGTACCTTGCAGACGACGTAATGACCTATCCCCGGACCGATGAATCTGTATTCACCGTCCCTGAAGGCACATATTTTGTAATGGGTGATAATCGCGGAGATAGTGCAGATTCTCGAGTCTGGGAATATTCTTATGTTCAAACTGAGGATATAAAGGCTACATATCTTTTCGGTTTCAAAATTCCCTTCTGGAATAAACTAATAGGCGAATAATCCAACAGCAAAGGCCGCCACACTCTTGTGGCGGCCTTTGTATACCATTTATCCCGAATAAGGCTTCCGTTGCATTGGGTTTTGCGCTCAAAGCAAAACTTCCATGTAACGAAGAACTTTGGGCTTTACCCGTAGCTGTTCTGCGTACTGTATCAGTTTGCGGAGATCCTTGTTTTTGGATGCAGCATAGCGTTTCATGGCATACCCGACAATCTGAATATCATTACCACTACCGCGCAGTATGTCACACAGGGTCCGTTCCAGGTCGTAAATACGGATTGGGTTACCGGATGGGGACTTGGTTTCGGTTTGGCCAAAATAGTAGTTCTCTGGAACCACACGCTTTACAACCACATTCTCTTTCTTCAAAGACGAGGCATTGTAGCCCTTTGGGAAGGTCATTGTATATTTTGCCGGGGTACGGTCCGAATAGCCCAGCAGATACAGTGCTGTATCGTGTGAGTAAATTCCTCGTCCATACTTGAGCTGCAATAGGTAGAAATCATCTTCCCATGCGTTGTTCTGCACATACAGACCACGGCTGAAACGATACAACTCACCACTCTCAACCAGTTCCTGCAAAATACTGCGATGCAGCCCTGCGGCGGACACCTGAGCTGCGGTGACGGTGCCGTCTTTCGATGTTTCCAGCAGTGCTTGTATTTTCTCTTTCGCGTCCATACCGTCCCCCCCCTTCCCTGTCAACAATCGCACATTATATTATATAAAAATAATGTGTGACCGTCAACTGACAGAGTGCTGTCCTACAGCAATTCCAAGGTTCCCTTCAAACCCAAGAGCAGAAAAGGTCGCCACAAAAATAGTGGCGACCTTTTGTAATACTCATACCGAAACACTTTTTCCGTAACGGACATAGATCAGAGTCTTATCGGCAATCGGGGTCTCCTCGTAGATTGCTCGAAGTGCATACGCATAAGTATCAAGCTGTGTCTTATAGTGCTCGGATTTTTCTGCTTTCATATCATCAGAATCCAGATAGTCTGTCTTGAAGTCAATAATATGAATGCCATCAGTATCGACATAGAACAGGTCGATAATGCCTTGCAAGAGGACATCATCATCGGAGGCTTCTTCCCCGAATACTTCATTACCAGGAGCCAGGACGGAGAAACGATATTCGCGATGGAGCTGATCGGCGGGCACAAGTGCCAACTCCTTGCCAACCTTGGATGTGAACAGAGTTTTTAACGCCGGAACCAGTACAGCATCCGCTTCATCAACAGACAGGAACTTGTCAGACTTGAGGCGAATAATTTCCTGCTGGATGCCGTCACTCTCGTTGACGCACTTCTGGAAGTCTGCATACTGCAAGAACTTATGGGTGGCAGTTCCCTTCTCTGCGGCCGAGAAACCTTTCTTCTTGGCGAAGTTGGGGCGGCGGATTGTGACGTTCCTCTTCACCATGCTCAACGTCGAAGCAGCGGCCGCTGCCGGGGTATGAATGGCCTTCTGGTATTTGTATTCGAATGCCAGATCATTGCGGATCTTCGTAGAGTCAAGGTAGTCAAATTCTTCAACCGGAAGAGAAACATCGTCTTCAGACATCATAGAACTCTCCGTGATTTCCGACATGGTTAAAGTCTTGCTGTGCAGCTCTCGTGAATTGATGACCTTGATATTCCAAGGAAATTTGCCAGCGTGATACTCTGTGGTATCAAGACCGGTCAGTGCACGGAGGCATTTTGCTTCCGGACGGAGCAGCGAGGAGAGAATAATCCACTCACCCGGCGTGTTGACGCTCTGAGAAACAGATGTAGGGAGAGGATACTCTACGTCAGAGAGAAGACGCTGCATCGTACGAGTCAGCTTATCGCAGTACGTCATGACCAGGCGCTGCTTTGCACGGGTCATAGCTACATACAGGACACGCAGCTCTTCCGATTTTGTCTCAACCAAAATGCTATTGGCAATAGCGGTTCTGGCGATGGTCGGGTGACGATAGCCTTTATCCTTTTCTACCAGCTGTACACCGACGCCGAGAGTCGGATGCAGGAGCGTGGTACTCTTGACGTCACTGGTATTAAACCGACGAGACAAATCAGTAAGGAATACGATCGGAAACTCAAGTCCCTTGCTGGCGTGGATAGACATGATAGTCACAGCTTCGTCTTCCAGAACGCAAGCAGATGCCTGTGGAAGTTCTTCGCCTTGGTCAATAAGAGACTCGATATGGCACAGAAAACCAAAGAGGCCTCTTGCACCGCCCATCTCAAACGAGCTGATCATTTCGCCAAACTTACGGACGTTGGCCATGCGCTGTTCGCCGTTACTAAGAGAACCAAAGACATCCTCTGCATCAGTCTCGAAAAGCAGCTCTGTGAACAGATCGCTCAATTTGCTGTACGGAGTCATGCTGCGAAGTCGTGCCAGCTGGGCAAGAAACATCTTGCTCTTGTCATTGTCAGCCAGACCGGGCGTAGCCGCGTACTCTACCAGAGCGTCGTAGAAACAGGAAGTCTCTTTCTGGTTAATGCGAATATCCGCCAATTCATCAGCGGTAAAGCCAACCAGCGGCGAGGCCATAACAGAAATAAGCGGAATGTCCTGCACCGGACTGTCAATGATCTGAAGGTAAGCGTACAGCGTCTGAATCTCGGTGGTGTCCATGATGGACTTGTTGCGAGACGACTTGCTTGCAATACCAAGGTCGGTCAGAGCCTTGACGTAATGCGGCGCAGAGTTTTTGGTAGAACGCATCAGAACAACGATATCGTTTGCGGTGATCGGTCGCATCTCATGTGTATCTTCGTCCATGATCGTGTCTTCACGAAGCATTTTCTGAATGCGCTGAGCAACATACTTTGCTTCGATATCGATCTTGGCCGCACTGCCGGACTCTGCAGCGTCATCGTCAGAGGTGCTCTCTCCTGCGATATCTTCCATGTTGATCGCTACGAGTTCTACTGCGTTTCGAGAGATCTCTTCATCCTCTGGGAAATCGGTTCGGCCGGCAGCCAGTGCTTCCTCTTCGTTGTAGTTGATACCGCCAACTACCGGGCTCATGCAGCTATGCATGACGTCATTGGTTGCTTCGAGGATTTCAGGGCGAGAACGAAAGTTCTGGCTGAGAAGAACCTTGCGCGGCTCCCCTTCTCTTGCCTCTGTGTAATCCTTGTAGGCGTTGTAATGCGACAGGAAGATAGACGGGTCGGCCAGACGGAAACGGTAAATGCTCTGCTTAACATCGCCTACCATGAAGCGGTTGCTGCCGGTGCTGATTGCTTCAAAGATAGTTTCCTGTACGCCGTTGCTGTCCTGATACTCATCGACCATAATTTCGCAATAGTTCTTGCTGATATCGGCAGCAACTTCTGTGCGTTCGTGGGTCTTCGGGTCAAGCAGTAGATGAATGGTCATATGCTCCAGATCGGAGAAGTCAACAACGTTGTTGGAACGCTTCTTGGCGCTGTATCTGGTGGTGAAAAGTTTGACCAGCTCAAAAACGCCATTGATTGACGCTTCAGTTTTACTGAGGTCGTTAAGCACAGTGTCGGACATTGCATCAAATGCCTGCAACTTGTTCTTTACGGCCAGCTTGTATTTGTCGCGCAGTTCCCTGATGCGCTCTTTGGTCAGAATAGATACCTGCTCTGTCTTTTTAACAGGCTTCAGACGGCCCCATGCAACGTCCTTGGCTACTACCATGTCGTTCCATGTTACAGCACAGGTAATGTCAAAGAGCTTGCGGTAGTCTGCCTGCAGCGTTTCTGTATAGGCAGCGCTCAGGGCTTCATCGGCCTCACACAGTTCAATGGCCAGTTCGACCAACGGTAACTGCGAACGAATATAGGACTTGGCGTTGTCTATGAGATATTTACCCCACGGAGTTTCAGCCGCGTCAGAAAACTTGCGCACATCCATATTGGACAGGCACTGCTTTACCCATTCCATACGCCACGGGTGGCTCTGTACAGTGTCATATACGCCATATGTAATGGCCGGCACCGCGCTGTCATCGCGGCCGAAAGCAAGTTCTTCGATAAAAGCCTTGATATTCTCATGCTTATCGAGATTTGCATAGATATGCTCGAGCAGGTCTTCCATAACATCCGCTTTCATAACGCGGCTCTCCTGCTCTTCCATGACACGGAAATCCGGGGCGAGATCAGCCATTGCTGCATAGGTTCGCAGCAGGTTAGCACAGAAAGAGTGTACGGTCGAGATCTGAGCACCGTAAACAAGATGCATCTGGTTCTGCAAATGTTTGTTGTCGGGCGAGGCAGCGAGTCTCTTGGATAATTCGGCAGTAATCTTGGCGCGGAGTTCGGTCGCGGCAGCCTTGGTATAGGTAATTACCAGAAAATCAGTAATGTTTTGATTTTCGTTGCATACTCGCTCCATAATGCGATCTACGAGCACTTTTGTCTTGCCCGAACCGGCAGCAGCGGCCACCAACAAATTGCCGCCACGATCAGTTACGACTGCTTTCTGTTGGGGTGTTAATTCAAATTTCTTCTCCATAAAACTGCCTCCTGTTCGGACTGTTTTCTTAATGTTATTATATCACTAATTGATGATTTGTGCAACCCTTATATTGATAGTTCACAAAAAGAAAACCCGGCTGATCAGCCGGGTTGAGGTGGTTATTTTTTTGGAAGACCAACGGTTCTGATGAAGACGTCTCGGGATACCCACTCGAAGCGATTCCAACGTTCTGACGTGCAGATATCCAGAGCGGCATTCATAATTGTTTTATCAGAACGCTTTTCAGTGGGAATACCGTACTCACGGACGAAGTTCTGTACCTTTTCGAGATATTCTGCCCCAAGGATGCGTTCTACCGTCTTAATGGCCAATTCGGTCCAAACGGAATCCAGAATATCACCGAGATTGCAGACGGCACTGGTGCGGTACGTCAAGCGGCGTCCTGCTCCCTGCCCTTTGTAGGCGGAGCAACCGCCGTGATAGTGGATATTAAGATCTTTGAGCTTGATGGAGTCAATGTCAGGGATGTCATTGATACTGTCAATTTTATTACTCGAGAACTGCATAACTTATCCTTTCCGCTGCCCTTTCGGGCAGCTGTTGTTACTTTCTCTTCGAAATTTCTTTTGTGATTTGGTTCCAAAAATCTTCTTCAGAAACCTTTGCGATGTAGCGGAACTTTGTCCCGCAGCAATCCTTATGGCACGCACCCTTCAACGGGCAGTACCGGCAAGCGTTCCTCTCCGGGCCACGAGAAATCGGGTTTGCAGCAACCTTACCGGTTGCAATGTTTTCGACGATATCGCGCAGCTTATGGACACTGAACTGATTGAGCGTATCCAACTGTTCAGCGGTGCACACATCACCGGAAACCGAGCCGTCTTTGCTTACTTTGACATTCAAGTATTTCCGCTTTCCATCCTCATCAGAATGCTCAGTTGCTTCGAGGACTTTGGGGTCGTTCAGAAGAACGCCTCGACGCATAAGCATTTTCGTGCGCTCAATCTCAATCTTTTCGTCGCTGAGGCGAGTCTGGGCTGCTACGAGAGGAAACTTGGCAGGGCTGTAGAGGGCACCGGCCGGCAGAGAACCACCGGTCACGATGTCATTGCCGCCATGCTCACTGGCATTAACAGCGCCCATCATGTAAAGGACAGGCTGCATATCAATGCCGTTCTGGATGTCGGCAAAGTCAATCGACTTAGAACGGCCGGACTTATAGTCACTGACCTGAAAGTAGTCCTTGCCATCGATACTGCACGCATCTACACGGTCGATAATACCGGTGTAAACGCCTTTCGTCTTACCGCAGTCAACGGTGATTGCCGGGAAGTCAGCGCCTTCGCCGCCGATACGGCATTCAAACCCAGTGCTGATAAAGTCGCTGGTACGTTTACGGGGAGCTTCGGTTTCCATGATATAATTGAGGATTTCCCTTGCCTGCCGCTTGTAGAGGTAGACGAAGCGTTCCGGCGCCTGCTCGATACCGTGCATTTCCTTGACGGTATAATCGTCGATATGTTTGTTGGTGATGGCAAGCAGCTGCTCATCAGAGATCTTTTTGAACCCGCCTTTGGCTTCAACTTCTCGGATGGTAGTCTCCAGGATCTTATGCATAAAATCGCCGAAGAAAGGCTCGTTGAGTTTGGAACGAGGAGGTTCTTTCAGGAGGAGGCCATACTTCAAGAAGTAATGGTATCGGCACGAAGAGTAGACATTGCAGCGCGTAGCTGTCAGGTTTACTCGCTCGCCGAACAGACCACGAACAGAATGCTTAGACAGGTCTTGGAGTTCCCAGTCTGCTTTATCGGTAACACGAAGGGCTGCCGTCTGCAAGTCCGGATTGTCGATAAGCGCAATACTTGTGATGATGTTATCATAGCCTTTGCGATTATATACTCGACCCATCAGGCGGCCTGTCATCTCGGCGGACAGCAGGTCTGCTTCGTAGATGCCGTTTTTGCCGCAACCACGAGTTGGGGTCAGCTCAGGAAACATCATATTTACTCGGGTGTACAAATGAGATGGGGTTGCTGGCGTCGCAGGGTCGCTGGCATAGGAGAAGACAAGCATTTTCTGCGCACCGGCAACAACTGTATTGATCTCGGATAGAGATCTCTTTGCAATGTCATCGCTTGTGCCCGGGAGATAAATGTCAGCCGCAGCAGACAGCTCGTTGATTTCTGCGTCACCGAGTAGACCGGACGGTGCAATATATGCAGGGAAAACGCCCTCCTCGGCACCCGCGATATATCGAATTTTAGACTGGAAGTATCGGGCGTCACCAAGATTAAGGACATTGATCTGATCAACACTAACAGGGATAGTTGCAATGCGATATGTGCTCAGCATCAGGCGGAACAGTTTTGCAAACTCAGACGGCGAACGCTCCATACTTACTGCGACTTCGTGCATCTGTTCCATCGCGTCGTTGAGTACGCTGGAAATTTGAGCGTATTCTGCCGCAATCTGATCTTTGCTCTGCTGCATATCATCAACGATGCTTTGCAGGCGGTCTACGAACTGGATTTCCTCAAGAAATTCATAAAAAGACTCGACCTGCTCAGCGACGTTTTTGCTGTCTTTCAGGCTTTGCTGCAGATTAAGCAGCGGTGTTGCGCATTTGACACGGATACGATTTAGTTCAGCAAGAGTGGCTACATCAGCCTCGGTAAAATCGTAGCCATAACCGCGAGGGTGAAGTGCCCAACCATCGGTATCTGTAATCCAACCTTTGCCGTGGATGTTCCATGTACGGATGTACTCTTCAAGGAGGTCTACCTCTCTCGAGTCAAGCCCAGATAACCCAGATTTAATATAATTTAGAGTATCCTCTTTCTGCATACCACGAGTAGCACAATTAAGTGCAGAAAAGATAGCTAACATGAGCGGTTTCTTTGCGATTTCGTCCTTACGGCTCGCAAAATATACCGGGATATCATAACGGCGGCATACGGACGCAAGGATGGGCTCGTACCGCTCATAATCCGGCAGGACAATAGAGATGTCCTTATAGCGATACCCATTGCGTACAGCTCGCAGGATTGTTCCTGCGATGTGCTGACATTCTTGATACGGGCTGGGGTCACAAAACAGACGGATAACCTTTGCTGCGTCGCTTATAGTGCTGTCTGCCGCAGGAGTCTCATCACAGAGATGTTGCTGGAGATAGTTTAATGCAGCGTGATCCGCGCTATTATTGCCAGAATTGAAGATGTCATAATCCAAACCCTTGGCTTTGGCAAAATCGATGATTGACTGGGCTGTGTGATTTGCGCTGATGCGGCCGGACTGTTCGTCGCCAATACCGTTGATGTCAAAAGCAAAATGGATATAATCCGCCTGCTGGATGAGCAGCTGAATGAGGCGCATCTGCTGGTGCGGAAAATCCGAAAAGCCGTCAACAAACCATGCGGAGCCTCTTGCCCATTGCGTAGTTGCGATGATATCTGTGATATTATCGATGTGCTCAGCAGGGTCTAGTGCGCTTTTCTGGCAAATGGCTTCGTATTCGGTGTACAGAGCCGCCATATCGTTGAGCTTATTCTGGAGCACAGGAGAGACCTTTTTAGCTGTATCCTTTAGTTGCTCAATATCCATTCCGGATTGACGTAACATGGAGTAATTGTCAAGAAGTTTTTCGAGAAACTCAGGGCGAGCGGATAGGCCGCTGTACACCTTCAGGGTATGGGATTTAGTGGCGTTGTCTGCGGCGAGTGCTAGGGCAAGGAGCCGGCCTCCCTCGTCAAGCATTTCGGCACGATGACCGCATTCAGCATGAACTAAGTCGAAAAGCTCATCAAAGCCGACAACGGAGACGCGATTATTGCTCAACGAGTTGCCCAAGGCTGCGCAGACAGAGCGTGTGTATAGGAAGGTGCTCTGCTCGGGCACTAACAGAAAAATACGTCCTGCGTAGGACTCGGAAAGATTTATGATCGCGTTTATCAGAGTTGCCTCACGTTTGGAACGGTTTAGTCCTGTTTGAATCGTCAGCATTGCACTCACCAGCCTTATCTTTGATGGACTTATTATATCACTGTTTGAAGTTTTGTGCAACCCTTATTTTAAAGTTCGCAGGAATAAGAAAGGCCATCGGACTGCGTTTGTTCGATGACCTTGTGCGTTGGTTATTCTGTTTGAATACAGCCTATTGAACGAGAAATACCGAAGAAAATGGCTCAAAGCAAAAGAAAAAACCCAGTATTGATACTGGGGTTTTTCGGTGTGGCCATGCGGATAGCCTTTTGACTTTTGTAAGCATATAATAGTACGAAGCCATTGCTTTGTCATCTTGATTATCCCTAGGAATTACACAACTCTCAAACCAGGTTGACGCGATCTTCGCACGTGCGTTTTACTACCATTAAGAATTACACAACGCTCAAACAGCATAGAGTAATTGTCAAGCAGTTTTTCGGTTTTACTACCATTGAGAATTACACATCTCTCAAACGGGCATTCATACCACCCCGCCGGAGCTGTGGTTTTACTACCATTGAGAATTACACATCTCTCAAACAATATAAGATACTCGATGCGTACCTTGCACGTTTTACTACCATTGAGAATTACACATCTCTCAAACCACGTGGTTTGTATACCGAGATATTCATGCGTTTTACTACCATTGAGAATTACACATCTCTCAAACGTTTAGATCTGCCGATGAATTCGGACGATTTGTTTTACTACCATTGAGAATTACACATTTCTCAAACCATCGTTGAGAGCACGGTAAGCTTCGATTAGTTTTACTACCATTGGAGAAGTACACATCTCTCAAACTCAATCTGTCGATCTTTGATGTCAAGTTGCCGTTTTACTACCATTGAGAAGTACACATCTCTCAAACACCTTGTATGGCAGAACAGACAGGTCACGAGTTTTACTACCATTGAGAATTGCACATCTCTCAAACAAACGGACATATTCGCCGTAGCGTTCGCCGGTTTTACTACCATTGAGAATTACACATCTCTCAAACTCATGGCCTTGTGTGCATCATGCCCGTAGAGTTTTACTACCATTGAGAAGTACACATCTCTCAAACCTTCGTAGTGTGGGTATGCCGACGGCTGCCGTTTTACTACCATTGAGAATTACACATCTCTCAAACAACAATAGACTTGCAGCGGTTGCTTGCCTTGTTTTACTACCATTGAGAATTACACATCTCTCAAACGCGAGCTTTAGCGTTCGTTCTGAGCACTTGGTTTTACTACCATTGAGAATTACACATCTCTCAAACTGCAAAGTGCCATTGCCAAATGTACATTACGTTTTACTACCATTGAGAATTACACATCTCTCAAACCTGATGTTGGGTCGCTGGGAATTGAATTTCGTTTTACTACCATTGAGAATTACACATCTCTCAAACAAGAATATCGTGTTTTAGATTTTGCATATAGTTTTACTACCATTGAGAATTACACATCTCTCAAACCTCAAATTAAATGAAAGAGAGATATCGTCACAACAAAACGATTATAATCTTTGGTAGTGACTATATTTTAGCATATGAATTTAGAAAATGCAAAGATCTCTGTCTATAATAAATGTATGCTCTATTGACAGAGGATGGTTGCGCTGAATGTCTTCGATCAAAAGAATATGCAGTTTTTCGTATAAGATTGTTTGGTAGAAGAGGTTTAATTCGTCTGATGACAAGCATGCTTTCAGGTTGTAAACAGCAACTAGCTTTTTCTTTAGGAATCGTTGTTGTAACTTAATGTAAAGGGTTAATCTTTCAACGCAAGACAGATTTGAGACATCTACTGAAAAATTAAATTGTTTAAGGATAGGTGTCGGATCAGTTAGCTCTACAAAGTTGACGTCAAACTCCATCTCTGTTGCGATTTGCAAAGCGATCTGATTTAAAGCGATCATGCTGCTTTGTAGGGCGTCTGCGTGATTGGAAGCTGCGAGATTAACTTCCTCATATATACGATTTATTAGTTTGCGAGTGGTAAAATCTACTGAAAGAATATCTGTCAACAGAATTATCGAATTTGCAATTTCAATAGGTTCGAAATTTTCAGATAATACAGACATTCCCTCTTGTCCGCTTATTTGGCACTTTAAATCATATAAAAAATTTCGTAATTCCATAGGGTTCTCGATGATGAGAACCGGTATCTCATTTTCAGCGAATGATATAGGGGCAGATAAGAGAGGGTATGTTAAAGTCATCATAATTCGATATACCTTTCATCACTTGTGACGATATCTCCTTCATATTTCCCAAGGATAAATTCGGTTTTGGAATATTGTTTCTCTGTAATAGTGAGTGCTTGTATCAAACCAGAGGGAGGTTTGTTTCTTCGAAGATTATCTAAGATTGCGCCTGCTGATGTTTGGTTTAAGGCAAGTTTGCAGTAAACAGACTTCTGCATCATTAAAAATCCGTTTTTAACAAGGTATTTATGGAAACGAGAGTATTCTCGTCGATCCTGTGCAGTTTCAATAGGGAGATCGAAGAATATAATAATTCTCATAAAGCGATAACTCATAATACAATATTATAATATGGGAACCGAAGTAGAGAGATATCTCCCTGCTCCATTGCCTCCAGAACACTTTTTGTGTAAATACGTATTGCGTTCAATAAGTATTGCTGCTTTCCGGCGATTTGGACTTGGCGATTTAACACTTGTACCAGCAAAACTTTTTCATTATGTTCAAATTGTGTGGGATTCATTTTGTAAACGGTATGATCAACGAATGGACGAAAGGGTTCCATTAAATCGCAGGCTAAATTGAGCGGATTGAATATATTATCGTGGAAGATGCCAAACTGCGTACAATAACCATTACAGATTACTTCTCTTGCAAAGACAGAAAGGAGAATTCCGTAACCGTAATTCAATGCAGCATTGATGTGGTTATCCTGGCTGCGAGAAAAGCCCATGCCGAAAAGCGCATTAAAATACACTTTTGCTGCATGCCCTTCACGATTGGTCGCATCCAAAGGTTGGACTTGCTCAATATACTGAAGCAAAAGCTGTCTTTCATCGTGGTGAATATCTGGTAAGACCGATCTCTGCCCACGGATTTTTGATTTTACAATCTCGGCCCAGACAAATGCTTTGTTGGTAGGAGTCCATTGAATCTGCTGACGATATTTTAAGCTGGTATCATGACTGCCATATAGTGCAGTCATGATACCATATGGAATGCGCTTTTCGTCGCAGAAAATGATGGCGATTTTTTGCCTGTTAAGCTCACAAAGTAGATATGCTGTCAAAGAAATAGCAGTGGATTCTAAGATGAGTACGGATATTTCGCTAAGGTGTACCCTCTTTATACCTTCTTGATTGCGTACGACGAGATATCCCATTTTGTAATCTAGCTTGGAAACACTGGAAATACAGACAATTCGCCAGCTCATAGAATCCCCCTACTTTAAAAGATCGATTTTATGTTCATATAAACCAGTAACAGATTGCGATATCAGCCAAATAGATTGAGTCTCTTTCAGATTAGCAGAAGTACGATATCGTGAAGCCTCACTGGAACCGCCGATGCTTTTAAGATTTGGATAAACGGGATTGCATTGAAACGCATGTAATATATCGAGCAATAGCTTACACTGATCAAGAATCGACATTCCTTCAAAAATCGGATATCCGACAGCTAAACAATGGCTCATCTTCTGCAGAGGTGCAGGATAGATTTTGGAATTTCCTTTTTCCGTAAGCCAATCGTATAACTTCAGATTTTGTTCCAGAGTTATGCCATCAAATTTTGTGAGATGAGGAATTGCTTTTTCAGTTTTACCAGATGCAGCATGGCGGTCAACAAACTTTAAGAGCCGTTTGATATATTTTTCGCATTCAGTATTAGCAAATAACTGTTGAGCGATTTTCAGACTTAGAAGTGAACCAGATGCAGCATATCCAGACAGATGTACCTTTTTGCCATCAAATTCGAGCAAGGAGTCAATCAGAATTTTGGAATATATAATCTTCGGGTTCTCAAGCTGCAAAGTCGACTCGCAATATTGGATCGGATCCGACTCGTATAAATGCTTCTGATACAAAAATACCGGACGGAAAGCACGGACACGCTTTTTGCCGTTGGTAAACTCAACAACAAAACAATAAGCTATGTTTTGACTGCTGTAGCCACCATATTTTGCAATATCAAAATTAGATTTTCTTTTAATTTGGCCTTTTCCTGCAACGATGGGCTGCATGTCAAACAACAATCCCGTTCTTTCATAGGGCATGCGCGTAACAATAACGCTGTTCTTTTTCATATAGCGTTGCACTGTCTTTATTGTTTCTTCTTTGTCCCATGCATCAGGAGTATCCATCTTTTTGAAAAGAGTTTCGGCCTTTATACTATATTTTTCATTTTGGATATTCTTAAAGAATTGCTCTGTGAAACGTGTATCATACACATTACCAACGACGATATTGAGATAGGCATCTTTGGCATGGTGTAAATCATTAACCTCACGGCATTTAACCAGGTCAAACTCCTGTCGAAACTCGGACACATTGCCTGCCTTAGAGAAGACAATGCGTGTATTATCTCCATATCGATCTTTGAGGAGAGCCGTGAGGGCCTTGGTGGATTGCTGCGTTTGAACAAGCTGACGTGCGATGAAATCCGATAGCTCCTCGGTTGTAAGTGGGGTCGAGCGGACCAGCCGGCTATACTTCTTCTCACTGATCAATCCCTTGTCTTTGAGCAGTTTCCAGAACGGAATCATCCTTTGGCGAATATTATCGTCAATCGGATACGTGTTTTTCTTTTCACGGTTCAATTCATTTTTGACGAGTACCAAATTGCTTAGGCTGTCATCCTTGATCCTTGAGCGCGGGAAAATGTGATCTCGGTCATATCGCTCGCCACGCATAACCGAAGCCAGATCCATAGGCTCACCAGAATACATACATCTGCCAAACTGAGTATAGTACAGATACAGACGTTCGCTGCGCAAGTGACTCTCCTCTTCGGACTCCAAGTGCTTGGTCAAATCCTTCATTTCGGCATCGCTGATGCACATCTGAGCCAAGAGCTGAGAATCCTTTTTACATGCCTTATACAACTCTAACAGCTTGTCTTTTCTTGACTCTGTGCGCTTCCCTTTCAGTTTTTGGCTGCTATCCCGCGCTACCTCGACAAAAATCTTGGCCGGCGCAGCTTTGCGGAGCTTTACAATTTCATCGACAATGCGAAGCGTCTGTCGTATGCTTCTGCGTACAGCCGGAGAGATATAGAGCGCATCTAATTTGTCGGAGAGAGTCTCATTATTACCAAAATTCTCATTCCGGTATGCTTCGGCATGTGCCGCAAACTCATACTTATCAGACAGTAACTGCATGAGGTTGTTGTTTGTGTCTCTTAGCATGTCCATGATATTCTTCGCTTCGCCGTATTCGCCTGCTGTATAAATGCCCGTGAGAAATGTTTTGGAAAGCCGTCCCCAATCAGTATAGTGCAAACGAGAGATTTTCTTAATATCGCCTTCGGTCAAGACATCTGCATGCGTGCGCAGCCAGCGGCGCAGCATTTTCTTATCATCGCCAAAGACAAGAATGTGTCGGATGATATCTTCCACCAGTTCACGGTCGCCGGTTCGTGTGAGAATGTCGGCGAAATCCTTGTGTGAACGCAAATCCGATTTAATGTGGTCGTCAATACCGGTAATTGCATCTGCATCAACCTTTTTAGACAGCCATCCGTTTGCCTGCATGTACGCAAGGATCTTGCGTTTGGTGACTTTCCCCTTCTGGTCGGGTGCAGGGTGAAGAAACATGTCGTTAATCAGTTGCTTCTTCTGGCCTATGGGCAGAGGCTCGCCTTCAACTTTAAGCGGATTCAGCTCGTTCAATAGGGTGAATTCGCTGTAAAGCAGAGAATCTTTAGGCAGAACCAAATCACCGGTATAGGTACAGCGGCCTACCAGATTGACCAGGAAGGCTTCGGAAGAGCGGTTAAGATCGATGAGACGATCAAAATTCCATGGATAGATGCGCTGTTTCTTGCCTTCATCGGTGCGAACAGCCCAGTGATGAGAGGCATTGTCGCTAAGCGGCCCAACGTAGTAAGGTACGCGGAATGCAAATGTTTTCTTAATCTTTTCGGCCGGGGTAAAGCCGTCGTTCTCCTTCTGGGAGAGAAACGGTAAATAAGACGATGCATTAGTGAGAATTGCATCTACTTCTCGCATTTGCAGCTGATAAGGGATAACGCCATTTTCGTAGTTTCTGAGGCGGGGGAGAAAACTTCCGTCGCAGATTTGCTGGTAAATGGTCGAGAGGGCTGGATCTGCTTCATTCTTCAGCTCCGGCAAGACTTTTTTCAGGAATTCGCAGAAGGCAGCCTGGGAGCAAGCATAATCTCCACTTGCATGATGATACCGGCTATACGCAGCATAATTGTTCAGCTTATCTTCCTTTGCACAAAAGATTTTTTTGTAGTGCGCCGGATAATGTTGCTGGACATAGCGCTTGAGTGTCTTAAGATCAATGTGATTTTGGTCATAGGCAGCAATCTTAGCGTCGCAAAGGAACTGGTGTGAACCAATGATTTCGGCCAGACGTGCTGCATCGTAAACTTCCTTGGCCGATACGATGACAGAGATATTCTCTTCAAGGGCCTCGCTCAATTCATCGTAATGTGCATCCAGATCGTCCTGCATGGACACGCTTACGTCTTTAAGTTGTGCATCGCCAAACAGGTTTTTCAGCTTAACCTTTTTGCCGGCCAGCAGCTCCGAAATATAAAACTGAGACAGCCCTTCTTCGTTCTTTCTCGGTTTCTTCAGGCCGGCATTGAGGGCTTGTGCTTTGGCGGTAAGCCCCATATGACGAGCCTTCAGTACATTCAGATATTCGTCCTTGTCTGACAGCACGATATCGAGATCATATGTGTCAGATAGGAATGCACAGAACTCATCGAATTTACTCTCCAAGGATGAGCCGTTCGACGATGTATCAGACATTTCGTAAAGAAAGTGACCGCGCGATTTCATCAGGTGCTGCAATGCCAGAAAAACAAGTCGAACATCGTGCGGTTCGGTCGAATGAGCCAGTTCGCTGCGAAGATGATAAGCGGTCGGGTACGCCTTGTGATAGTCACGGTCGGTAAAATTCTCATCCGCAAACAGCGAATACTTTGAGGAGCCGCTTTTATCTTCCTGCCAGAGATCACTTTCGTGCATACGCACCAAAAACTGAGGATCCTTTTCGTTTAATGCCGGAGCGAACAGCATTTCCAGGATATCCAGGCGCTGCTTGCGTCGGGCCAAACGGCGCCGCGCAGAACGAGCAGTACGTCGTTCCACAGCTGTTTTAGCTTCCGGGAAAAGTCGGACACCCCACATATCTTTACCTTTGCATCTTAACAGACGATACAAAGGGTCAGTAACAGCCCATCCGGCGGAACTAACACCTACATCCAGACCTATATAGTAATCACTGTATGGAATGCCACTTAACTTCCTTGCAGGCATTTTTCTCACTCCCTATTGACAAAAATAAATTTAAGGTGCATAATTAAGTTGTTCTTAATTTTACTACCATTAAGAATTTCACAACAGTTCAAATAAGCATTTTGCGAACCCGCCGTTTTCACGGCCCACAGTGTGTGGATGAAAGAGATCTCTTTTGAGATCTCTTTTTATTTTTAATAAAAAAGATCGCAAAAAAGAAAATTGAATTGTTGAATATGCTTTAATTATATCACTATCGGATTTACATTGCAATGTTTATTGTTCAATGCGAAGTGATAAATAAATCTATTGTTTGGACGAGAGATGAGAAAAGGTCTTCGAGAACAGCTGCTGCGTTGGGGAGCAAAAAAGGACCTATCAGCAGTGATGATACTGCTGATAGGTCCTTTTATTATGTGGGTGGAATGGACTACTCATCTTCGCCCGAGTATTCCCTTTTCGATTTATTCCGGGATGAGATCTTCTTTTGACTTGCACGCAGAGTGCATGCTGCTTTGCTGCGATGTGGGAGCAACTCAGTTATCCGTGTTCTCATAACTGGGTAATTTTCTCGAAGAATCCTCTCTTCTTCTTCGGTCCAAGGAAGC
>UMII01040450.1_pt1 | contig 34913 bp, 31 predicted proteins | sample 1965731 | NCBI WGS metagenome assembly UMII01 (sample SAMEA4836118, study PRJEB28245) | human gut metagenome | biome: gut microbiome; material: fecal sample | place: Denmark | collected 2008
ACAACTGGCGGCAGAAAAAAAAGTGGATGATACATGAACGCATCATGAATATTAAAATGCAGTAAAGATATCCATGCCCTTGACATTCCACAGCCTGCACATGATATTCCTGTTATGTATTTTATAGGGCATGTAACCCCGAAGCTTTCTAGTATCACATACAGCACAACAACTGCCGCAACTGATGTTATCACTTCTATTCTTCTATGCGATTTTCTTTTATATGCATTGCCTCCGCTCATTATTCCCCCTGATAATGCTTTTTATTACATTATAATCTCTCCTGCAAGCAATGCAAGACAAGGAAGCGTAATTATGCTAATCAATGTAGACAAAGTAACTGCACCAACTGCGAGCTTCTGGTCGTGACCGAACTTAATTGCAAAAAGTGTTGTAATAGCTGCACACGGGCATGCCTCAAGTATAATTGTAATAACAGCAACCATTCCACGGGCATGTATCAGATACATAACCAGAGTACAGATTACCGGTATAATAAACATCCTGAGAATAACCGTAAAATACACTCTTTTATCCTTTAAGATACTCAATAATGGGAACTGTGAAATAGTAATTCCTGTTATTATCATAGACAGCGGAGTATTCATGCCTCCGACAACATTAAATGTATCCTTTAAAACATCCGCAACCGGAATTCTTACAAGGAATATGACAAGACCGACCGCAACCGATATAATTGGTGGGCATGTAACAATCTTCTTTAAAAGTTCCTTGAAACTCATACTCTCTGAAACATACACAATTCCGACAGTCCATAAAAGAATATTGAATACAGTAACATATACGCTCGCATACAGTACACCTTCTGAACCGTACATTGCCTGAATAAGTGGAAATCCCATATAAGCCGCATTAGAAAATGTAGTTGCAAATCTTATAATGCCGCGCACTTCCTTTTTCATCAAAAATGTTATGCCAATCGATAAAGCCATTCCTATGCATATAGTAAGTATGCTGTAAAAAAGCATTCTGCCCATATTCTTAAGAATCTCGGCATTGTATCCTGACATGTAAGAATTAATAATCATAAATGGAACAACAAAATATATAAGAAGGTTAGAAAGCATCCCCTTTCCTTCTTCGTTAACCATCTTAATCTTTCCTATAACAACTCCACACAGTATAAGTATGAATAACTCAAATACCTGCTTCGCGGTAATAAGTGCTAAATCCATAGCTCTCTTATCCTCCTTTTCATACACACAAAAAACATGTTATATATTTCGTCTTCCGAAATATATAACATGTTAATGGCAAAGTCAAGTAAAAATCTAATACTTTATCTCTGGCATAAGCTCTGCACTTATTACATTAAGCATACGTTCCATTGTCTCTAACTCTTCTTTAGAAAATCTGTCCTCAATCCTGCCCATTACAGTCCTAAGATATGTATTGCTGATATTATAATAATCTATATACTTCTGTGTTACCTCGAGATGATACTCTCTCTTGTCTTCCTCAGACTGTACTTTTTTTAAGTATCCCTTCTTAACAAGGTTATTAATCTTATACGCCGCGTTAGGAGATGATATATTTGCCATATCAGCAAACTGTGCCACAGTAGGTTTATCAAGTGCATATATTATCTCCATGCAGAAAGTTTCTACAGTTGTAAGAGATGTCTCTCTCTCCTGTAGCTTTTCAAACATTTTCTGATAAAAATGCATCTTAAACTTCGTATATACCTTACTAAAAGAATCCTGCAGCACCTTACTTTACCTCCAAAGCTTTTTTAATTGTTTATTATTATAACAATAGCTCTATTCTATTGCAAATGTAAGTTCAGCTGACACTGCAAGTTTTCCGTCAACATAAGCTTCTGCCTTTCCTACTCCCACAGGCCCTTTTCTTGCTATAATCTCGCATGACAAGGAAAGCACATCCCCAGGTGTGACCTGAGCCTTAAACTTAGCATTTTTAATTCCTGCAAAAAGTGCTATATGTCCCTTGTTCTTTTCTTCCGACAACAAAGCGACTGCTCCAGTCTGCGCCAGTGCCTCAATAATAAGTACTCCCGGCATTACCTTCTTCTGTGGAAAATGTCCTACAAAATGCATTTCATTGGCAGATACGCATTTAATACCACAAGCCTTCTTTCCAGGCTCACACTCCGTTATCCTGTCTACTAATAGAAATGGATATCTGTGTGGCAGAATCTGCTGTATTTCATCTGAATTAAGCTGCATCTTTACACCACCTTTCTAAGCACGATGGACGCATTATGTCCACCAAAGCCAAGTGAATTAGACATAGCATAATCAACTCTTGACTCTCTTGCCTTATTTGGAACGATATCAAGATCACAGTCATCATCCGGCACCTGATAATTAATGGTTGGTGGAATTATATTATTCTTTACAGCAAGTGCCGATATAATTGCCTCAACAGCACCACTTGCACCTAACATATGTCCTGTCATCGACTTTGTTGAGCTTACCGCAAGCTTGTACGCATGTTCTCCAAATGCCATCTTTATCGCATTAGTCTCTCCCTTATCATTAAGCTTTGTACTTGTCCCATGCGCATTAATATAATCAATATTCTCTGGTTTTATTCCTGCATCCTTAACAGCCTCAGTCATTGCCTGTGCTGCCATGCTTCCGTCTTCGAGAGGGGCTGTAACGTGGTTTGCATCACATGTTGAACCATATCCTGCAATTTCACAGTATATCTTAGCGCCTCTTTTCAGTGCATGTTCATACTCTTCAAGAATAAGCACACCTGCTCCTTCTCCCATAACAAATCCGCTTCTTTCTTTATCAAACGGAATAGAAGCCCTGTTGACATCTTCTGCTTTGCTTAATGCATGCATTGATGTAAAACCACCAATTCCAAAATCAGTTATACAGCTTTCTGCACCTCCGCACACAATCACATCCTGATATCCATCCCTGATCTGTCTTAATGCATCTCCAACAGCATTGGTTCCACTGGCACATGCAGTAACAACACATGTACACATTCCATGTAGTCCGAATCTGATTGCAACATGTCCTGCCGCCATATTAGTTATCGACATTGGCACAAAATGTGGCGAAACCCTGTCATATCCTTTACTTTCGCCTCTTAAGCATTCTCTCTGTATAGTTGTAAGTCCGCCAATTCCACTCGACAATATAACACCACATCTTAATGTGTCTTCTTTGCCAAAATCTATAGCTGAATCCTTCACTGCTTCATCTGCAGCAGCAAGTGCATATATCGTGAAATCGTCCATTTTCCTTAATTCTGCTTTATCAACAATACTCTCTGCGTCAAAGCCTTTTACTTCACCGGCAAGCTTGACTGCACTGTTTTCTGTATTAAAATGTGTTATCTTACTAATACCACATTTACCAGCCTTTACAGCTTCCCACATATCATTAACATTGTTTCCGACAGGAGTAACTGCTCCCATACCTGTTATTACAACTCTTCTCATATTGCCATTCCTCCGTCTACACAAAGTACCTGTCCGGTTATGTATCGTGCTCCGTCACCCGCAAGAAATGCTACTGTTTCTGCAATATCTTCCGGCTTTCCCATCTCTTTAAAAGGTATATTCTCCACCACTTTTTCTTTAACAGCATCTGACATTGCTCCGGTCATATCAGTTTCAATCATTCCCGGTGCAACCGCATTTACAGTTATATGTCTTGACGCAAGCTCTCTTGCAAGCGACTTCGTCATACCAATAACGCCTGCTTTACTTGCAGAATAATTAACCTGCCCTGCATTGCCCATAACGCCAACTACAGAACTCATATTAATAATTCTTCCTGCTCTCTGTCTTAACATAAGCCTTGAAACTCCACGCATCATGTAAAATGTACCCTTTAGATTCACATCTATAACTGCATCGAAATCCTCATCCTTCATACGTCCAATAAGATTGTCCTTAGTAATTCCTGCATTATTGACAAGAATATCAATTCTTCCGCCAAGTAAATCCACAGCTTCCCTAATTAAACGCTCACATTCCTCTGAATTACTCACATCTGCCTTAATTGCATGGATTTCAATTCCATACTCTCTGCATAAATTAACTGTTTCACTGGCAGCCTCATCACCTGAACGGTAACTGAATACAATATCTGTTCCTTCACTTGCAAGCTTAACGCATATAGCCCTTCCTATTCCCCTGCTTGCACCTGTAATAAGTGCTTTTCTTCTCTCAGTCATTCCCTATCCTTTCCAAATCAATGTCAGATTTGCTCAACCAAAGCTTATATGTCCGATTTATTCAATCTATAATCTGTCATAATCTCATTAATAAGTTCCTGTACGCTCATTATCCGGTCAACTCTGTCTGCATTACTTCCTGCAAAAAACAGTCCATTATCCCAGTCACCCTTAACTGCTGCTATAAGTGCCCTGCTTATGCAATATGGTATACTGTCATCCTTCTTACATGCTGTAAGACAACCATTACATTTTCTTGCCGTGAAGGTTTCTCCTGCATCAAGCCTTTCAAGCAGTGGGCTGTTAATTGCACGTGCCGGCATTCCAACAGGACTTTTAATAATACGGATGTCTTCTCTCTTTGCATTAACAACAGCCTGTTTAAATGTATCTGAAGCATCACATTCATTGGTAGCAATGAATCTTGTCGCAATCTGTACACCTGCAGCACCTTTATTTACATAATGTGCCATATCTTTGCCATCAAACACACCTCCAGCGACAAAAACCGGGATAACCGCACCGGACTCTTCTATTACAGCAAGTACATCTGACAATATTTCATCGTTACTCTGTGTTTTTCCCTGTGTAATATCATCTGCACCAAAGCCTAAATGTCCTCCTGCCATGCTTCCTTCAATAATGAACATATCCGGATACACATCATAATGCTTCTTATAAGTTTTCATAATTATCCTGGCAGCCCTGCCACTTGAAACAATAGGTGCTGCCAGTGTATCTGTTCCCTTAGTAAACTGTGGCAGATTAAGAGGAAGTCCTGCACCTGAGATAATAATATCTGCTCCTGCTGAAACTGCGGTCTTACAGCTTTCCTCATAATGAGAAACTGCAGTCATAATATTTACAGCTACAAGTCCCTTCTTTGTACTTTCTGCTGCAATCTGCTTAGCTCTCTTAATATGGTAATCAAGTGCCCTTAGATTCGCCTTAAGGGGGCTGCTCTTAAAATCCTGTTCATCATAACCTGCATTAACAGAACTGATAACTCCACATGCCCCATTTGCTGCGACTGCACCTGCAAGGGATGAAAGAGAAACTCCGACACCCATACCGCCCTGAATTACCGGAACATCAAGCACTTTGTCCTTAATCTGCATACAATTCCTTTCGCACAGCCTCATATTCTTCATATATTTGTTCAAATATTTTCTCAATTGGCTGTATCTTATCAATCTGGCCTGCAACCTGACCTGCCATCAGTGAGCCATTCATTGTGTCACCGTCAAACACTGCCTTACGAAGAGAACCTAATGTATATTTCTCAAGTTCCATCTTATCAGCACCTGCCTTCTCCTGCTTTACATACTCGCGTGACATCTCATTTTTAAGAACACGCACAGGAGTACCAGCAATTCTTCCTGTAACTATCGTGTCATTATCCTTTGCTTTAAGTATTGCCTGCTTATAATTATCATGTATAGGACACTCTGTACTTGCCAGAAGACAAGTTCCCATCTGTACACCTGCAGCACCAAGTGCAAATGCTGCTGCAAGCTGTCTGCCATCTGCAATTCCTCCGGCTGCAATAACCGGAATGTTCACACTGTCAACTACCTTTGGGACAAGTGTCATAGTTGTCATCTCACCGACATGACCACCACTTTCTGTTCCCTCTGCAACTACTGCATCAGCTCCGAAACGCTCCATTCTTATTGCAAGCGCTGCACTCGAAACAACCGGTATAACCATCATTTCGTTAGACTTCCATTTTTCCATATATTTGGCCGGACTTCCTGCTCCTGTTGTTACAATCTTTACATTTTCTTCCACAAGCAGTTCTGCCATTGCATCAGCTTCCGGATTCATAAGCATAAGATTCACACCAAATGGTTTATCCGTAAGTGTTCTGCATTTTCTTATGTTTTCACGAAGCATATCCGTGTTCATTCCACCAGCTCCAATAAGCCCCAGTCCGCCTGCATTACTAACTGCAGCTGCAAATTCTCCTGTTGCAATATTGGCCATTCCGCCCTGTATAAACGGATATTTTATTCCTAACATCTTATCTAATCTCATTATGCTGCTCCTTATTATGTCTCTATCAAAGCACTGCTCCAGCTAAGCCCCGCCCCAAAGCCCGCAAGAATCAGCTTTCTGCCTTTGTCAAAGCATCCGCTTTGTGCTAACTCATCTAGTGCTATTGGGATACTTGCCGCTGATGTATTACCGTATTCCGCTATATTTATATAGAACTTATCTTCATGTCCCGGATATTTTTTCTTTACATGATTGATAATTCTTTCATTAGCCTGATGGCACACAATATAATCTATGTCATCAAGTGTCATGTCCGATTTTTTCAATATTTCATCAATTCCCTGTTTAAGAACATCAACTGCAAAACGGAACACCGCATTTCCATTCATCTTTACATATGCATCCTGTGCACCTATACCTCTGCATACAAGTACATCAGTATCGCCTCTTGTGTAATTAATCTGTCTATACATATTGTCAGCCGCTTTTATAAGAACTGCACCTGCACCATCTCCAAAAAGCACACATGTTGAGCGGTCTGTATAATCTAATATCTTAGACATCTGTTCACTGCCAATAAGCAGTATGTATTTATAATCAGTGCTGTTAAACAGTGCCTGTCCAACATTTAATGCATGCAGAAAACCTGTACATGCGCTGCTTAAATCAAATGCAAGTACATTCTCTGCCAATCCGAGTTCCTTCTGTACAATTGCTGCAGTAGATGGAAATGCATTATCAGCCGTTGAAGTTGCAACTATAACTGCACCTATTTCTGCAATATCCACACCTGATGCTTCTACCGCTTCATATGCTGCTCTGACTGCAAGTGATGTAGTATTTTCCTGTGTACATCTGTATCTTTTCTTAATGCCTGTTCTTGTTGTTATCCATTCATCATTTGTATCAACAATCCGGCTTAAGTCATCATTCGTAATTATCTCTTCTGGGAGTGCTTTCCCTGTGGACACTATCTGAATGCCTTTCACTTTATCTCTCCCCTGTCTATATTCCTGAATTTGTCATATCTTGAATTAACAAGCTCTTTTGATTTCATCCTGCCAAGAATTCCGAGTTCTTTTTCTAACATTCTTGCTATATCTGAAAAACACCTGTCTCCTTCTGCAATTACACCGTCAACGAGTCCGGCAGTAAAAAGCTCCTGTGCAGTAAGCTTCATAATCTCACTTGCCTGTGGTGCTTTCTTAGCATCCTTATATATTATTGACGCAAAACCTTCCGGAGACAGAATTGAATATACTGCATTTTCAAGCATGTACACCCTGTCGGCTGCTGCCAGTGCCAATGCACCGCCACTTCCACCTTCGCCTGTGATTACAGATATAACAGGTACTGTAAGCTTAAGCATTGCTGCTATACTTCCTGCAATTGCATTACTCTGTCCGTTGCTTTCTGCTTCCATGCCCGGATATGCACCTGGCGTGTCAACAAATGTTATGACAGGTCTCCTGAATTTTTCAGCCTGTTTCATAACACGGACTGCTTTTCTATACCCTTCAGGTGACGCCATTCCGAAGTTATATCTTATATTCTCTTCTATATTCTTTCCTTTACGGTTTCCAATAACAGTTACCGTTTTTCCATTAAATGAAGCAATTCCTGCAACAAGGCTTTTATCATCTTTATAGTATCTGTCACCATGCATTTCCATAAAATCATCGAAAAGCACTTCTATGTATTTCATAATATCCGGACGGTCACTTTTTCTGGCTGCAAGGACTTTCTCATATGGTGTTAAAACATTTTCATTGCTCATGCTTCTCCTCCGGTATTCACATGCATTTTCAATATCTTTGATAAAGTCTGCTTCATATCTTTTCTGTCAACTATCATATCTATCATGCCATGTTCTAACAGAAACTCTGAGTGCTGGAAGCCTTCCGGCAGCTTCTGTCCGATAGTCTGTTCAATAACTCTTGGCCCGGCAAAGCATATAAGTGCTCCCGGTTCAGCAATTATAATGTCACCAAGACTTGCAAAGCTTGCGCTCACACCACCTGTTGTCGGATTAGTGAGATATGATATAAATAATCCACCAGCATCCTTGAACTTTTCAATTGCCGCTGTTGTCTTTGCCATCTGCATAAGCGAGAAAAGACCTTCCTGCATTCTCGCTCCACCGCTTGCAGCGAATATTATAAGTGGCAGTTTTCTTTTCATTGCATATTCTGTGAGTCTTGTAATCTTTTCACCTACCGCAATTCCCATGCTTCCCATAAGGAATCTTTTATCCATAACTGCAACAGCTGTTTTGACTCCGCCAATTCGGCATGTTCCAGTAACTACTGCATCCTGCTGGCCTGTCTTTAATCTGTTTGCTTCAACCTTTTTCTCATATCCCGGAAAGCTGTTTGGATTGCCTGTCTTAACCTGTGCATACAATTCCCTGAAACTTTTGTCATCACTTATAAGTGCAATTCTTCTTGATGGTGTAAGGCTTCCGTCTGCCTGTTCCTCACTATCCCTTAATCTGTTGATAGTACCCCACCTTTTCTTACGCTTTAAGAAAATGTCATTGATATTCATTTAACTGTAATTCCTTCCTTAAGCCACTTTTCAATTTCGGTATGATTCTTCTCCCAGAAACCTGTATTGTAATTTCCTCTTATAAAATCCTTATGATATGTAAGAAGATGCATGAACTCTCTGTTAGTCTTAACTCCTTCAATTATCAGTTCCTCAAGAGCTCTTCTTAATCGTCTTACCGCCTCAAGTCTGCTGCTTCCAGTCACTATAATCTTGGCAATCATTGAATCATAAAACGGACTCACTTCATAACCTTCAAAAAGATGGCTCTCAACTCTTACTCCATAACCATCTGGAAAATGTAAGAATTTAATAACTCCCGGTGTAGCCGCATTTATTCTGCACTCAATTGCATGTCCATTGACACATGTATCTTCCTGAGTGATATTAAGCTTCATTCCGGCAGCTATTCTTATCTGTTCTCTTATAAGGTCAATTCCTGTAACCTGCTCAGTTACCGGATGTTCAACCTGTATTCTCGTATTCATCTCTATAAAATAGTAGTCACCCTGTTCATTCATAACGAATTCAACAGTTCCTGCACTATAATATCCTGCTGCTCTGGCAGCTCTTACTGCAGTCTCTCCCATGACTGTCCGCTTATCTTTACATAATTTTGCACTCGGAGCTTCCTCTAAAAGCTTCTGATTATTACGCTGGATTGAACAGTCACGTTCTCCAAGATATATTGTATTGCCATATTTATCTGCAAGAATCTGTATCTCAATATGCCGTGGATTGATTATCAGCTTCTCTATGTACATATCATCGTTGCCAAATGCAGCTTTAGCTTCACTCTTAGCGGTTTCAAATGCATTTTCTATATCTTCTCTGCTGAATGCCTTGCGCATTCCTTTTCCACCACCTCCAGCTGACGCTTTAATAAGTACCGGATAACCAATTCTTTCTGCAATGTGTGCTGCTTCCTCTGCTGTTGCAACCAGACCATCAGAGCCTGGTACAACCGGAACCCCACATTCAATCATAAGCTGCCTTGCCGACTGTTTATCTCCCATGCTGCTTATTATGTCTGCTGATGGTCCTATAAATATAAGATTGTTCTCCTCACATTTTCTTGCAAATGCAGCATTCTCAGACAGAAAACCATAACCAGGGTGGACTGCCTCACACCCTGTCAGTATTGCTGTTTCTATTATCGCATCCTGATTAAGATAACTTTCAGCCGCCTTTGCCGGTCCAATGCAAACTGCCTTGTCTGCTGCCATAACAGCAAGTGAATCCTTATCTGCTGTTGAATATACAATTACGGTTTCTACATCCATCTCACGGCAGCATCTGATTATCCTTAACGCTATTTCACCACGGTTTGCTATCAGTATTCTCTTAAACACTTCTGCTACCTCCGTTAATTAAGGATTACAAGCGGCTGTCCATACTCAACCATAGTGCCATTCTCTGCTGCCACTTCCTTAACCGTACCGTCACAATCTGCTGTAACTTCGTTCATCAGCTTCATTGCTTCAATTATTCCAATAACATCACCGGCATGAACGCTCTGCCCTGGTTTTACAAAAGGTTCCTCATCAGGACCTGCTGCTGTATAGAAAGTTCCAACCAATGGCGCTTTAATTTCTTTAATATGCTCATCTGACTGTGGCTGTACGTCCTGAATAGTTGTAACGGTCTGTTCCTGTTCTGTGTTAATGCGAACAATATCTTTCTTTACAGGCACATCACATTTGTCTTCGTGCATTGTTTTCTTCAGTCCAAGGCATACGCCATTCATCTCCAGATTCAGTTCGCTGCATCCACTTGCATCAAACTTATCTATAATCCCATAAATATCATTAATATCCATAACAAACTGTCTTCCTTAAAATCTTTATGTTAAGCTGCATTCTTGTCAACATACTCAACAATTGCTTTAACTGATGTAAGATTAGGAAGTTCTTCTTCTGGAACGGTAATTCCATAAGCATCTTCAACTGCCATCATAAGTTCCATAGAATCAAGTGAATCAATTCCAAGATCATCCTTTAAATTCGCTTCTAATGTAATCTTATCCTCTGAGCAGTTAATAGTATCCATAATAATTTCTTTTACCTTTTCAAATGTCATTGTTTTGTTCTCCTTAAATAATTTTATCTAAATATATTTAACTAATATATTTGAGCTAATTATAAGAGCACAAATCAGGTTTGTCAATACTATTTTGATATTCAAAGTATTTATTTTGTTTCACAACTGAGTATTATTCCGCCTCGCTCAGCATAATAACTGCATAATCCTCCTGCTTTATATACACACACATCCGTAGCACCATATGCCTGCTTTATCATATCTGCTATCTTATCTGCAAGAGCTTCATTCTCAACATGACATATTCTCAGCTTTCCGCCTTCATATCCTGCATCGTCAAGTAATGCCTGCAGTTTTACAAGAAGCTTTTTATCACCTCTGCATTTACCGATTGCTTCCAATGTTCCATGACTGCTTGCTGTTCCTATTACACTTATGCCAAGAACCTCCGCAGCCGATGCTACAACCTTGCTTACACGACCATTCTGTGCAAGATTATGCAATGATTTTAATGAACAGAACAGTCTTGTTTTCTGCATATATGCATCTATCGCTCCATCTATCTCTTCAAATTTCTTTCCTTCTTCAATCATTTGCTGCAATTGTTCCAGTATAATACGCATCTGTGGACCAGTGCTTTTAGAATCTATTACTCTGACCTTAGCCTGCGGATGTTCCTCCAGATATACTGCCCTCGCTGCCATTGCAGAATTATATGTTCCTGACATTCCTGCAGTTATTGTTACAACAAATATCTCATCATCATCACCAAAAGCTTCAAGCCATGCATCTATTCCAGGGCACGCAGTATATGAACGTCCCTTATGTTTTTCAAGAATATCAAGCATTCTGTGAATATCAAGCTGCCCATCATCACAAAACTCCTCGTTATCTGTAGATATTGTAAGCGGAACTGCCTTAAAAACCATTCCCCTAAGTTCTTTTATATCGCATGCTGAATCTGCTACTAATCTCATTATTAATCCTCCTGTTTGCCGGATATACTCCGTTTTGATGTAGTTTTAAATACTATGTCATATTGTATTTTATAACTTATAGTGTTACAATATACAAAAATAGCGTTTTTGTATATTTCAGGAGTACATTATGAATATAGTTAACAAAGATTCTAAAAATACATTTACACGAATGTGCATAGGTGAAGCAATAATCAAGCTTCTTAAAGACACTGATTTTGATAAGATTCGAATTACGAGTGTGGCGAAATGTGCCGGTGTATCACGCATAACTTTTTACAAATATTATGAATCAATCCATGATGCACTATGCGACTATCTTAATATTATTATAATTGAATATCTGGAAGAATGTGCCAACAACCCTGAAAACGGGAGCTTTCTGGATTATTCCCACATTCTTTTTGCACTTGAATTCTTTAACCGGTATAAGGATTATTTTCTTACTCTTTCAAGATGTGGACTTCATTCTATTCTTATTAACAGTATTAATAATTTTATGTCTGAACATTTTACGAATCCTAAGAATTACTCTGAGTACAGACTATACTGTTACTCTGGCGGATTGCTTAATACATTTTTAAAATGGGAAGAAAACGGATGTGACTGTGATGCTGGCGAGATAGCCAGGACTCTTGAAGAACTTTATAGTTAATAAGCCACTCCTTCCGGAATGGCTTAAATATTTTATAATCATTTATTAATCTGTGAATGCACTTTTCGACGTACTACTAGGAAACATATAACCTGCATAATTATCGTTGCCGTCCATGATGCCGGATATGATATGAACAGGTCATAAAGAGTTCTGTGACTTGGGAATATGACGAATATCCAGAATATTCTCATTCCTACAGTACCAATAACCGATAATATCATAGGTACTAGCGAATACCCCATTCCACGAAGCGCGCCCGGAAACAGATCCATTATTCCACATAAGAAATATGGTACTGTAGTAATTGATAATATCTCAACACCACATTTGATAACATCTTCACTGTTAGTGTATATCATAAGTACTTTATCACCAAATATATATGCACCGCAGCCAAATACAAGTGATGCTCCTACCGAAAGTATTGCACAATCTATAAGCACCTTGTCCATTCTCTTGAACTTTCTTACACCATAATTCTGACTTGTAAAACTCATGCAGGCCTGTGTTACTGAATTAATTGATGCATATAGAAAACCAAGAATATTGTTGGCTGCTGTATATCCTGCCATTGCTGTTGAACCGAATGAATTTACCGACGACTGCAGCAAAGCATTTGAGAAATTAATAACTGTACTCTGTATTCCTGCCGGAATTCCAACCTGAAATATCTGTTTAAGATAGTATCCCTTTATCTTTAGCTTTGAGAATCTCAACTGGTAACTTGCATCTGTCTTATTCAGACATCTTAATACAAGCACACACGATATAAACTGTGAAAATATTGTTGCGATTGCCACTCCTGCAACCCCTAAGTTAAACACAATAACAAGTACCATATTAAGGCATGCATTTATAATTCCCGCTGCTATAAGAAACATCAGCGGTCTCTTTGTATCACCAACTGCTCTAAGAACAGCCGCACCATAGTTATAAAGCATAAAGAATGGCATACCAAGAAAATATATTCTCATATACAGTGTTGAGAGGTTAATTACATCATCCGGTGTTCCCATAAGCTCAAGTGCCGGCTTAGCCATCAGCACGCCTATCAGCGCCATCACAACTCCGCTTATTGCTGCAAATGTTATCGCAGTATGCACTGTCTCTGACATCTCTTTATGTTTGCCTGACGCATAGAATCTGGCAGCCAGTACATTTGCTCCCAAAGAAACTCCTATGAAAAGATTAACAAACATATTAATAAGCGCTGTCGTTGAACCTACTGCTGCTAACGACTGGCTTCCTGCAAATCTTCCAACAACAATTATATCTACAGCATTAAACATTAGCTGTAATATTCCTGAAAGCATCAATGGCACTGAGAACGATATTAACTTATCCATTATTGTGCCATTGCACATATCTATTTCGTATTTATTCTTACTCATTGTAAATTTCCTTTATAAAGAATTGGACAAACTATTCCCAATATCCAAGTTCAACACCTTTTTTATAGATTCCTACGCCCTTAGAATAATATCCATACGCATTAAAATGTGTCCAGTCTGAACGGAGTTTCACAGATATATAGCCAAATGCTCCATATAACTCATCTATCTTTTCCTTTTTCAAACCACAATCATCCAGCCCGTTCTGAATCATGTAGACTCTTGTATTAAAGAAATGTTCTCCAAATGCTTCTCTTAGCGCTGCTTCCCATGCAGTGTCATCAGCTCCTACATAGTCATCTCCATCCTCCAGATATGACTGGCTGTTGTCTGCAAGAGATGTACCCGGATCATCAGTGTCTCCAACTATGATATAATTCTCACAGCCTGTATAATCAATCACCGCCTGATACTGGGAAATAAGCTCATCATAGTCATCCCATCCACCGTTACTTCCCATCTCAAGCACAAGAATATCACCCTTATGATCATATGCTGCTTTAGTTGTAACAGCAGTACCTTGTGGAATAAACATATAATCAGGCTGTTCAAGACCTGTATCATCACATATTCTGATGCTGACCATATAATCCTCTATATTATAGTCATCATCCTCCATATCTTCCCAGTAATCTTCAATATCTCGTTTCTTATCAATCTGACATAATACGCCATCTATATATACAGTATCAGGATAATCATTATATTCAATGCCATATCCGCTGAAATCATACATATAAACAGGATTTCCCTTATCATCCATAAGGCATACATCCTGATATGTATTCTTATTAAGATTAAGATTACGGTCAGTATGCATCTTAAGGCCACCAGCTCTTCTCGCTATCTCCGCTGATGTCTCCCCTGATACACCAAAATTAAATGTATTAAGACCAGTAAGCTTTCCCAAAGTATATGGTGCAGTATAATAACTTATATCAACTCTTCCTGCTTTAGTAAGTATATAAGCATCATCTGAGCCAAAGCCTTCCATCATGCTGTCGCCCCAGCAGGCAATTGATACAGTATCATTTGAATAATCCTTATCATCTTCATAAGGTTCTGTACCGATATTCTGTGAAACCTTCACAATTACATGTGTTTTATCTCCCCGTGGTTTTATGATCTTAGCCATATTAATAAGATTATCTTTAGTTTCCGGTCTGCCATTCAATACCACAGCCCCTGCGGCAATACCTCCTGCAAGCAAAACCACTGCAATCCCCCATATCGCTGCTTTCTTTAATTTCATAAACTCACCTTTTCTGCCCCTTATATATCTGGCACTTCTGTTATAACACTTATTTACCCGACCTGCAAATATAATGAAGCAATCAAAGCAAAGATTCAGTAAGGGTTCGATTCACATCACCCTGAAATAATTCACTTGAACAAAAAAATAGAGCGGGTGATGGGGTGCCAGGTGCCTGTGGCACCTGCTTGGCACCGACCGGAGCGAAGCGGAGACCGAACCCGTGGGTTCGATTCACATCACCCTGAAATAATTCACTTAGACAAAAAATAGAGCGGGTGATGGGAATCGAACCCACGTATCTAGCTTGGAAGGCTAGTGTTCTACCATTGAACTACACCCGCATAATCACTGATATCTCAGTGCTTTGTTAAGATATCATAATTATATTATAAAGTCAAGTATTTTATGCCAATATGTTCTTTCTGACATGTTTTATCAACATATATACTTGACTTTATCTGTTCTTAGGAATAAATTATGTTAGTTGCATTTTAGTTTGTAAAATATTATGGAGTAATTTCAATGACTAATAATTCTGACCACATTTTTTCTAATGTAGATATAAGGAAACTTCTTATTCCTATCATGCTGGAAAATCTCTTGGCTTCACTTATGGGAACTGTTGATACTATGATGGTAAGTAATGTCGGTGCATCTGCCGTCTCTGCTGTGTCACTTGTCGATTCCATCAATATTCTTGTAATACAGGCCTTGTCAGCACTTGCTGCCGGAGGTGCAATCCTGTGTTCCCAGTACATAGGAAGCAGCAACCCTAAAGGTGCCAACCGCGCTGCAAGACAGGTATTTCTTGTCATGACAGTGCTGTCGTTTTTCATATCAGCAATATGTCTCGTTCTTCGTGTACCAATGCTTAAGTTCATCTTTGGTTCTGTAGAAGCTGAGGTTATGGCTGATTCACAGGCGTACTTCCTGTTTACCCTGTTGTCATTTCCATTCATTGGCCTGTATGACGCTGGTGCGTCCATTATGAGAGCCCAGAAGGACAGCAAAAGCCCTATGACAATATCAATAATATCCAACTTCCTTAATATAGGTGGTAATGCGATTCTTATATTCGGACTTGGCATGGGTGTTGCAGGGGCTGCACTATCAACACTTGCATCAAGAGTTTTCTGTGCAGTTGTTGTAATTATTAAATTAAGAAACCCTTCTCAGACTATCTGCGTAAACAGATATTACACAATCCGTCCCGACTGGGATTTAATTAAGAGAGTCTTATATATTGGTATTCCTTCAGGTATTGAAAACAGCATGTTCCAGTTTGGAAAGCTGGCAATCCAGTCAACAGTTTCAACGCTTGGAACTGCGGCCATCGCTGCAAATGCTGTGACCAATATTCTTGAAAACCTTAACGGAGTTGCTGCACAGGGTGTAGGAATCGGACTTATGACTATAGTTGGCCAGTGCATTGGAGCCGGAAGAAAAGATGAAGCCATATATTATATAAAGAAGCTCAGTAAAATGGCTGAAGCTGCCATTATTATAAGCTGTCTTGTTGTATTTGCATTGTGCAGGCCGATTACCATACTCGGTGGAATGGAAGCAGAAAGTGCAAGAATGTGTTTTGAGATGACTCTTTTCATAACAATAACCAAGCCAATATCATGGGTATTGTCATTTATTCCGGCGTACGGAATGCGTGCCGCCGGAGACGTGAAATTTTCAATGATAACATCATGTGCAAGCATGTGGTTATGTCGTGTAAGCTTCACTATATTCTTATGCCGTGTATATGGTTTTGGTCCTATTGCTGTATGGATTGGAATGTTTGCCGATTGGACTGTACGCGGTATCGTGTTCACTATACGTTTCCACTCCCGCAGATGGCTTAATCATCATATAATTGACTGATCTTAACGAATTGGATTAACGATAAAAAACGCATGCCAGATTGAAAAAATCGGACATGCGTTTTATTATTTTGTTATAATTTATAATATTGTATTGTAAACCATATTATTACAATCAGCCATTATCCTAGAATCCCTTACAGTTACCCTTAAGAGTTGCTCCTGTAATATTAACTTTTCCATTAATATTAGTACAATCCTCAATAATAGCCTTGCCAAATGTTACTTTATAACCAAGTGCAGATGGTTTTCCTGTAAGTGGCCAGTGATAATTATTACCCTTATTAGAATCTGAAATACAATTCTTCATTGTTACAACACCACTCTGGTTGTTTCTATCGAAACCATTAGCATAGTTTCCCTTAGCTGTACATCCAATAAGCTTATGGTTAAGAGGATCAAGGTGAGCTGCCTTTCCTGGTGTTTTATTATCTACTCCACCCATCTTAAATCCATTACCATCACCATATATTCCATCACAGTATCCATTGTAGTTAGCCTGGCAGTTTACAAGTGTTACTGCTCCATGAGCTGCATAACAATCCCAGCCATCATCACTATTATATTCAGCTACACAGTTTTCAAAATAATTGCCTTCACCTGAATGAAGTTTTACTGCGAAACCATCAGCATTCTCACCCTTGGCATCTGCATTATGATGAGACTTGCAATTATAAAACTTGTTATAAGCTCCTCCGTTGCTTACCTGAAAACCTGCATCTTCATTATAGCAGCATGTTACATACTTCAATGTATTATTAGAACCTGAAATAAAGATTCCATTATCAGAAGCATTCTTAACTGTAATGTTAGAAAGTGTACTGCCATTACCTGATATTGTAATTCCTCTTCCTGAACTTCCGCTTGTCTGTGAGAAATCTATTGTTGCATTATTCTTTCCTGTAAGATTAACACCTGCTGGAAGTGAAACAGCTCCGGACTTAACTGTTCCATCAATAACTACTGTCTGTCCTGACTTAGCCTCCTTAAGTGCATCTGCTAAAGACATTCCACCTGCCTTAACCACATAATCACCTGATACAGATGAACCTGATGATGTACCTGATGAGCTGCTTCCTGATGAAGAACTGCCCGAACCTGATGAACTTCCTGATGAAGAACCAGATGATGAGCTGCCCTTAGAATCAACCTGAACCTTATAAATGTTGATTCCACTGTTCTCTGAATACAGATATATGTATCCCTTAGAACCTGAATATGAATATGTTCCTAAAGAAGCTGTCTTATTAGCTGCAATAGTTCCAAGCTTCTTTCCATTAGAATCAGCCACAATTAAATTACGGGTAGAACTTCCACTGCTTCTTAACACTACCTTTATTGTATCAGAACCTGACACCGGTACCTTAACTGAACGGTATGATGGAGTGCCTGTACCAGAAAGAGCCAGACAATATGTATATGCTGTGCCATCTACTGTTACAGATTCCGCCTTAACCTTCATATTCTTACTGCTTGTTGCCATAAGACCAAGTCCGTCTACTGTAGTACTTGATTTAATAGTTCCTAACTTCTTAAAATTAGAATTCTTGAAATTCCATGAATTCTGTGTTGCCGCATTAGCTGACAACACTGGTGCTGCTGTAAAACATACTAATAATACCGCAACAACAGCTGCAAAAACCCTTCTTGCCTTCTTAATCATGATTAACCTCCCAAACATTATAGATTAAATAGCAAAAGAGGCGTTATTTTGCTGGCAGTGTCCGATATCATGCAAAATAAATCGCCTCTGATGCTAAAAATACCATAATAAGGATAAAAATGAAATGGCTTAAAATTACAAAGATTTACGCAAGTGTTTGTGCATTTTGTATAGTTAGTTCTGAAATATACCGTTTTCTTAATACATTTTTACTTAAGAACTGATTTATTGTCATTAATAAATTACTCTCTATTATCTTTCAGGCTTTCAACCATATCAACCCTGTCAGCCTTTCTTCTCACTATAAGAAGTGATACTGCATAGCATGCAATCACTATTACTATAGTCAGTATTATGCTCTGTGCTGTTATTACCGGTGTGTAAAGCACCCCCTCCATTCCAGAATATATCCTGAATACCACAACCATCATAAAATACCCTGTAAGCATTCCGACTGCTATGCCAAACGGTATTATTATATGGTTTACATCAATAATCATTCTGTTAATTTCACGATTCTTAAGGCCGAGTACTTTAAGCATTGATATGTTGTGGCGGTTCTCTGAAATAAGCATATTTACAGATACATACAATGCCGCAATACATATAATCGCACCGATTACCGCAAGTGAATATATAATTGCGCCCATCTCTGTAAGAATTGTCTGCATCTGTTCCCTGATGTCATCAGATGTCACCGTCTTAGATATCTCATCACCTAAATCAAGCTTTTTCTCTGAAAGCAGTCCGTTGTATGTTCCGTCATCCCATACGAGCAGTTTTCTTGCATTGTTCTGGCTGCACACAAGCAACTTCTGGCTGTCATTCATTATAATTCCGCTTATTGTAACTTTCTTTTCTTCCATAGTAACAGGATTAACAAATGTAAATTCGTCTCCAACTTCGAGCTTGTAGGCGTATGCCATTACATTTGTAACATAATATCCATTGGAAAGGTCTGCCCTGCTGCCATCCTCAGTATCAATATTCAGATACTTCACATCTGTGTCTGCGCCTATCAGTGAAAATGATGAGCCATCATACTCGTATTTTCCTATAACAAGCTCATCTGCGCCTGCCACTTCATCTGTCTTTAGGCGGTTAAGCACATATTCGTACTTAAAACTACCCATGCTGTCTGAACCTTTGTCAATTACATTGTTAATAGAATCTATAAACATAAATGCAACCGTTATCATCAATGCCCCTAAAAATGCACCTAAAAATACAACAAAGCTTCTTCCTGAATTGGCAAGTATGCTTCTTAATGCGAACTTATTTCTTACCTTGCCCTTCTTACCGACTAATACATGTCTTGTTCTGCTGTCACCATCTGCATTGCCATTAAGCATTTCTACAGTGTCTTTCTTTAAGAGCTTAGACACTTTATGTGCTGCCTCAAGCATATAGATAGCCGTAGGAATTATTATTCCTATAACCGCTATCGAAATTGGAAGTGTGAAATGGACCGGCATTGGCTCATAATCTGCAAGGCTCATTTCGCCATATGGCTGCTGTATTATCTTGGTAATAATTGTAACAATAATGCCGCCGGCAAGTCCCGGAATCATTGCAAGCACACTATAATGCCACATAAGCTGTCTTTTTGTGTAGCCAAGTGCTGACAGTGTACCAATCATTTTCTGTTCCTGCTTTATCTTTCTGCCTATTATAATAGCTATAAGTGCAACTGTAATAAGCGGCAGTGTGAACAGAAATACAAATGCCATAATAAAAAACATCATTGCCTGATCATCAACCATTGTAATTCTCTGGTTGTTGTCTTTAGCAAGATAGCTGTCTATCTTGTACTGCTCGTTCATATCTTTTCTGAACTGTCTAACATCACTGTCGTCACTGTATACGACCTTGTACTGGCATGAATTGGCCTCAAGCGCATCGTATGCACTATCTGTCATGTATGCAAGGAAAAATGATGTGATATTCTTGTATGAATCATCAGCATTTTCAAGCATATACAGGTAATCAGGCCTTAAGAAATAACCTGTAACCTTGTATTCTTTCCCCTTAATTGTGAGCCTGTCGCCAATATTCACATGCTCACTTTCAGCATATCCCTTTGATATAACTATCTCATCATCGTTAGATATGTCATTTCCATCAATCACCTCATAAAGGTCGATTTTCTTATTGCGTTTGAAAACCCTTACTTTATATCCGTCCTCATTAATATTTACATAATGCTCTTTCTCAAATGTAACATTATATTTCTTCTCAATATTTGCAATTTCGTTATCAGGTATCTCCACATATGTTGTAAATGTGGCGTCTTCTAACTTATTATCTATAAAGAATTGATCTCCATATGATTTAATTCCTGTTCCTGCTATGTAAAAAAGATAGAACAGCAGCAGGGCAACTACGGTAAGAACTGCCGCAGCTATATAAAACGACAGATTCTCTTTAACATTTCTTAAATATCTCTTGTTAAGAGTCATAACCAGCCTCCTCATAATCACATTTTTTATAATTCAGATACTTGTTCTTTTACAGTTCAAGTTCCTCTGCGCTGCGCTTACTGTTGTTATCTGTGCAGGAAGCAACCTGACCATCTTTAATTCTTATGACCGTGTCAGCCATATCAGCTATCGCTTCATTATGTGTTATGATTATAATAGTAGTCTTAAACTGTTCGTTGACTTTCTCTATGAATTTCAGGACACTTCTTGATGACCTGGAATCAAGCGCGCCTGTAAGCTCATCGCACAGAAGAATCTTAGGATTCTTGATTAATGCTCTTGCTATCGCAACTCTCTGCTGCTGTCCGCCTGAAAGCTCCTTAGGAAAACGATTCTTGTATTTGTCAATATCAAGTGCTTTCATTACCTCTTCTATATCCATTGGCTGCTTTGCAATATCAGCGACAACCTGAATATTCTCCTGCACAGTAAGGTCTGGAATCAGATTGTAAAACTGGAATACAAATCCAACATCTTCCCTTCTGTAGTCTGTCATTTTCTTCTTGTCACTTCTGCTTATGTTCCTGCCTGAAATTGTAATTTCGCCTGAATCAAGTGAATCAAGACCTCCAATCATATTAAGAAGCGTACTCTTTCCTGAACCTGAAGGTCCGAGAATTACATATATCTTTCCTTCTCCCAAAGACAGGCTCACGCCGTCAAGTGCGTTGACAAGTGTCTCGCCCTCGCCATAATGTTTTCTTGCATCTTTAATATCTATAAACATATATTTCCTCCCATCATTTTCATAGTAGCAACTAGCTTCTGTTAGCTTATACTAACCATATTGTGATAATAGCACTTGTAATAGTAATTAACAAGGGGATTTCACATAAAATACGACGCGCCAGTTTCCTGACACGCCGCATTTTGGGGATAGTTTTATTATGAATACAGATATAAGCATTTATTAATATGCAGCTTCATATATTTCAAGTATCTGCTCCTCACTAAGCTGCACATAGTTGTTCCTGAGGAGTCTCTGCTGAGTCTTTATTACATCACCTGCAAATATTGCAAGGTCCGATTTCTTCACTCCGAATTCTTCAAGTGGCGCACTCTTTAACACCTTGTCCATAAGTGCATAAAGTTCTTCGAGTGCATTTTCAGGTGCTACAGAAAGACTTTCTGCGATTACAGCCTCAAGGTCATTGATTCTGCCTGTTGGCTTAATCTTTTTATACATCTTCATGACATCTTTAAACATCAGCTGGTTAGACTGTCCATGAGGTATGTGATATACAGAACCTAATGGATATGCACAGGCATGAACCGCTGCACATCCTGCATAGCCGAATCCAAGTCCTGCCCAGTTAGAAGCCTTTAAGAAATCTGCCGCATAAGCCTTCCATGCGTCTTCACCTCCGGCTTCCACGGACTTTTTCCAGCATGTAAGAATAGTCTTAAGTGCCTCTGTTGAGAAAATTCTTGAAATGCTGCAGCCGTTAGGACTTAAGAAGGATTCAACACTATGAACCATCGCATCTATTGATGAAGTTGCAAATATCTTATATGGAAGTGAGTCTAACATATTAGTTATCATAACTGCACTGTCTGCAAGCATTGCCGGATCTGCAAGTCCCATCTTCACGCCTTTGCTGACACGGTTAATAACTGAAATATTAGTAACCTCGCTTCCGGTTCCGCATGTTGTAGGAACAATAATCAGCGGATGAACTTTGCTAAGACTTCCTACTTTATCATAGAGGTCATCTACAGTATCATCCTTTCCTGCAACCGCAACAACCTTTGCAATATCAATAACTGTACCGCCGCCAACTGCAATTATACGGTCATAAGTCTTATCACGAAGTTTATTAAGAATTGCATCAACCATGCCGTCTGTCGGCTCACCCTTGCCGTATTTCTCACGGAAAAGTGTCTGTACTCCTATGTTAAGTGGAGCAATATATTTATCAAATGTATGCTCACCGCATAACACAAGGTCATCAGCACCGATTCCAGCTTCTTTAGCAAACTGTTCAAATGTATCAAATTCCTGTATTTCTGTCTTTATAGAAAAGCCCTTCATCAGCTTAAGCCTCCTTCTTTAACTGCTTTGCATCGTCCTGCTCGAACTTGCGGTCAATCATGTCAATAATCATATCCGCTGTCTCGTCCCAGCCTAAGATGCTGCTGTTGATAAGCATATCTCTTGTATGCCTGTCGCCACGCTTCTTTCCTGTAATATACTCATGTCTTGCATGCTGTGCCTTATCAACAGACTCCCATTCTTCCTTAGCCTTACGCATATTCTTGATACCTTTTTCCTTCATGACCGCTGCAATCTCATCTTCCTGCGGTGCATATATGAACACATTAAGAACATCATCCCTGTTTCTTAAAATGTAGTCGCTGCTTCGTCCAACAATGACGCATGATGACCTGTTGGCAAAATCATTGATTGCCTGGAACTGTGCATCAATAACCCTGTTAGAAAGGTTTGCATATCTCACACCATATGATGTGTCAAATGCGTATCTTACGCCAATCTTTGTATCAGCCTCCTCAACAAGTTCCTTATCTACACCAATCTGTGCAACTACCTTATCAACAAGATCTCTGTTGTAATACTCGATTCCTAACCTGTCGGCAATCATCTTGGCAATCTGTGGACCGCCACTTCCATACTCACATCCGACAGTAATAACAAAATGTCTGTCCGGATACTTTGCATTTGGAAGTACTGCCTCTTCCTGTTCTTCTGCCTTTCCACCGTCCTCGACAATGAATATATCACGTCCGAACTCTGCACCGTATTTCTTCTTAGAATAGAAGTAGAAGAACGCACCAAGTGCAAGCCAGATACCAACTACAATCCATTCCTGCCATACAAGTGCGGCTGAAAATGAAGCTGGAACAATGTAGAGTAATGTCATGAAGCCTGCCATAAGTACTGCCATAACTCCAACAAATCTGCCTGCCTTAACCTTGTAAGGTCTTGCCATATCAGGCTTCTTCTTACGAAGGATACAGAATGAAATTGAAACAAACATATAAGCAATAACACAACCAAATGAAGCTGCATCAACTAACCATACAAGCACGCCTCTTCCAAAGAAAGGTGCTACAACGCAGGCAATACCACAAAGGATAATGGCTGCTTCAGGAGTCTTATGCTTTCCTAATTTACCAAACATTTTAGGAATCATAAGAGACTCACCCATTGAGTAAAGTGCACGACTGCCACCCATCAGGAATGAGTTCCATGATGTGATGATTCCACAAAGACCACCTATAATAAGCACTTTGCCCATAAGCGGTGACCTGAACGCTATCTCAATTGCCTTGGCAGATACAAGTCCGTTCTGTGAAGACATTTCCTGTGCGATTGCACTCTGTGGCATTATGTAGCAGACTGCAAATATGATAAGGAGATACCATGCAACAGCTAAGAATATAGACAGAAGCATTATCTTACCAATTTTCTTGTATGGCACATTAATCTCCTCTGCTGCCTGTGGAATTACATCAAATCCTATAAAGAGGAATGGTGTCATGCAGGCTACCTTGAACACGCTGCCAAGAGTAGTACCTGTGCCTGATTCCAACATTTGTCCTGTAATATTAGCACCATCACCGTTAACTGCTGAACCGACTACAAGAAGAATTCCTGCGATAGCGATAATTGCTGTGAGGACAGTCTGTAATATAGCGGCTGTCTTCGCACCTCTTATATTGATAAATGTGATTAACACTGCAACGCCGACACCCAACAGAATTGTTGTCAGATAAATGTCTTTTCCAGCTATTGAATACAGGTAAACCTGATTAAATTCAGGGAAAAGGTATGTGATAACTGTTGGAAGTGCGGTTGCCTCAAATGCTGAGGTAGCCACATATCCCAATATAATCATCCATGTACACACAAAAGAACCTGTAGGTCCCATTGCCCTGTAACTGAATACATGTTCACCACCACACTGCGGCATTGCTGATGTAAGCTCTGCGTAGGTAAGTCCTACGAAGAATACCATAACGCCACCGATAAGCATTGCTATGATTGAACCGGCAAAACCAGCCGTTGTAATCCAGTCACCAGAGTTAATTACCCAGCCCCAGCCTATCATCGCACCAAATGCGATAACAAGTATGTCCCAGGCACCCATTACCTTATCAAATTTCGATTTCTGCTCCATAATATATCCTCCCACAATTAAGTTGTGGTTAAAACCACATTTGCACTACGCTTCCAAAGCTTCCTTTAAAGCTTCCTCGAAGATTTCAAGACCTCTCTCCATCTGCTCATCTGTCATTGTAAGAGGTGCTAAGAATCTTACTGTGTTGCTTGCTGTACCACAGCTTTCAAGAAGAAGTCCCTTCTGGATAGCATTCTGGATAAGGTCTGCAACAAGCTTAGTTGCCGGCTCTTTAGTCTCTCTGTCCTTAACGAACTCTATACCAACCATTGCGCCAAGTCCTCTTACATCACCGATGACATCATATTTGTCCTGAAGCTCCTTGTAACGCTTCATAACTGTCTCTCCAATATGTCTTGCCTTAGCTGCATAATCATCACGCTTCATAACATCCATTACTGCAAGTGCTGCGGCTGCTGCAACAGGGTTACCACAGAATGTACCACCGATAGTTCCTGCTGGAGCTGCGTCCATAACCTCTGCTCTTGCTGTGATTGCTGAGATTGGAAGTCCTGCACCAAGTGACTTGGCTGTTGTTATAATATCAGGTGCTGCACCTGCCTCAGCCCAGTACTCAGATGCGTAATACTTTCCTGTTCTGCAGTTACCACACTGAACCTCATCAGCTATCATTAAGATTCCGTTGTCATCACATATCTTTCTTACTGCTTTAACCCACTCGATTGGCGCTGGGATAAATCCGCCCTCACCCTGGAATGGTTCAACAATCATGCAGGCGATTTCACTTGCTGGTGCGCCCTCATCAAATATTCTGTTAAGTTCATCTATGTAATACTGAATTGCCTCTGCTTCTGTGTATCCCTTAGGTGCTCTGTAAAGATATGGATAAGGTGCTCTGTAGATACCTGCTGGGAAAGGTCCCATGCCTACTGCATATACCTTCTTGGCTGTAAGTGCCATTGTAAGATTAGTTCTTCCATGGAAAGCACCTGTAAAACAGATAACTCCGTTTCTCTTTGTAAATGCTTTGGCAATCTTAATTGCATTTTCATCACACTCAGCACCTGAGTTAGCAAAATATGTTTTCTTTACATCACCCTTGCATGGCATTATTTCGTTAAGCTTTTCAGCAAGGCTTACATATCCGTCATGAACATATACATTGAAAATCGTGTGGAAATATTTCTCTGTCTGTGCCTTAACTGCTTCAATTACTTCTGGATTAGAATAACCGATATTAAGAACGCCAACGCCGCCAACCCAGTCAAGGAACTTATTGCCATCAAGGTCTTCAAACATTGCTCCGCCGCCCTGCTTGATACATATTGGATAAGCCTTTCCGCAGAGTGCCTTAGGAATTGCTGCATCTCTTCTGTCGAGAAGTGCCTTTGACTTAGGTCCTGGAACCTGCTCTGTAATAATTTCTGGAAGTGCCTTTGATAATTCTGTAGTTGTCATAATAAAATCCTCCTTATTGATGAAAGTCTTAAAAGACAAAGGCGCCGAGAATTATTCATTCTCGACGCCTTTGTCTTTTAAAAACTTTAATTTATTTTGTTTATGGTCTGAATTATACTATTTTTTCTTCGTTTATCAATGTTTCCGATTAACTATATTAATTGTGCACCGTGCACAAAAGCATAATTTGCAGCCAACTTTGTATTTATTTCCTACCGCGGTAGCTTCTTATCATAAATGCAAGCTTTAACTCAAGGCATGTATCCAGATTCTCGAAATCAACCCCAAGCAGTTCCCTTATCTTGTTAAGCCTGTAATTAAGCGTGTTTCTGTGAATAATCAGGCTTTGTGCAGTCTCTTTTACATTGCAGTTGTGGTTAAGAAAGCTCTCTAGTGTCTCGCACAGACTGCCATTATTAATCTCGTCAGCGTCTATCAGCTTGCCGATATTCTTCACAACATAATCGTCCAGAAACCTGCTGTCCGTAACCTTCGATATAAATGTATATATCCCCTGCTCTTTATAGAAAAAGATTCGCTCCTCCGTATCAGAAACCGAAGCAACCTTAACTGCCTCTGCAGCTTCTCTTCGACTGCTCTTTACATCTTCAAGATATTCCACGCTGCTTCCAATTCCAGCCTTAAGACAAATGTGGTGTTTCCTGTCAGCATTCTCAATAATACGATTTAATACTGTCTTCAGGTCTTCATCACTTATCCTGTCTGTTGAAACAAGTGCAAGAACGCTTCCAGTCTGTGGCATTACAAGCACGCTTCCTGAATAAAATGAGAACTCCATATTGATAATACTTCTTATCTCCTGACCGGTTGATAATAAATCTTTGCTTCCACGGCGGTTCTTCCTAAATACAAATTCAACAACGCAGAAGCTTCCTGTCAGGTCAATTCCCAGAAACTGCGCCTGCTCAAGCACACTGTCACGGTTAAGATGCTCTGCATCAAGAATTGACGCAAACACCTGCTCCTCAAGATTTCTGTTGTTCTCTTCAAGTACCAGTCTTTTACACAATATCTGCGACAAATCTACAAGCGGGAATTTCTCCGGCAGTTCAAAAAGCGGAAGTCTTTCTTTATTACAATACTCAATAAGCTCAGGCAGAATCTGTCCCTCATTGATTCCAAGCGCCGCAATCCCATAATCGACCATGCTTGTAATCAGCACCATCAGCTTATTCTTATCCTCCGTCACATCAGGATTCGTCAGCACCACAAACTCGCCGCCATGAATATAATCCTCAACATGATACTCATTCTTAACACACTGCAGGCAGTCCGCAAAATATATCCACCTTATCGTGTTCTTCATGCCCGCAGCTCCCGCCTTCATATTCAGAACATTATTTAGTTGTGGAATTCTTGTCATATCTTCGCAATTCATGTTGTCACCTACCTAAGTTAGATTACTAACCATCTTAAATAATTCTCTTACATCTTTCCCATTATGTAAAATAACAATATTTTCTAATCCATTTTTTTCAATATATTTTTCTGCATCATGTGTAAAACCTGATGTAGACACAATAATTCCTCTATTTATTTTATCATTAACAATCGTACTATGAAATTCTTTAACACAGGATACTCCAATTTTCCCCCTCCTATTTTTACACTGTACATAGCTTATCGTTTTGCCCCAGATATCATTCTGTTTAATTATTATATCTTTTCCACCATCCCTAGTCATTTTGGTATGCTCAACATTATATTTTTTTCTTCTATATGCCTCTAACATCAATATTTCAAAATCAAACCCAGATATGTCATATATATCATCATAATTTTCAGAAAAATAATTATACACCTTATTAAATGCCAATTTTTTATACAATTTAAAAATCGGATTATTGTTAAATGTTCCATCACTATTAATATGCTTCTTTGAAATATCTCCTATTAATTCAATAATTCCATATATATCGTTAGTTAGCAATATAAATAGTCCAAACATGTAATTTGTCATATGAGACAAACGCTCTTCTCTTTTATAATTATATGTTTCCACACATATTCCATCATCATTTCCATATAAAATATAATCTATCTTCATATCAAACAGTTCACCTTTTATGTTAATAATTCATCTCAAAATGCTGGTAATCTTTTGCATGTTCCCAGTCGCCGCCCCACTCAAATCCATGCTGCATAAACACCTTGTAGCACAAATCGTCATGGTCAATCTTATGTGGGAATTCAATGCTTCTGTCCGTATACTTTTCAGCATTGGCAGGCTCTACATTTCTTCTGCCATCAACATTTTTCACATAAGGATTATAAAGCGTGTTGATGTCAACCGCCAGCCCTAACGCATGCTTTGACAGCTTCGTCGAATAGGAAATGTACCTGAAATTAAACGCTGAAGAATTATTATCGCTCATTGACTTTTCATCATCAGCATCATATTCATCAATAAGTCTGATTTTTTCAATCTCATAACCAGCCTCGTAAAGCTGCTTAAATATATCAAGCACATCATCAGCAATCAGCCTGTTCACAACCAGCTCACCAGTGTGCGTTTTCCCATCAAATCCGACATGCATAACCTTAAGATACCGCAAATCTTCTCTTGGAACGGTGCAGTTGTCCTTAAATGATTTCCCCTGCATTTTGGCAAATATGTCGTCTGGAATTGGTGATATTGTGAATTGTTGGGTGTTCATGTGTGTGCTCCTCTTTGCCACAATGTCAAGTGATGAATTAAAAAAGCTATCAAAGAAATCCACCTTCGATAGCAGCGTATCTAACATCTATTCACATTTCCTGCCTTGCGTTCTTCGAGCTAATGAAATATAATGAAAGAAATTGTCGGAGGTATGAGCATGGACTACATAACACTCAGAGAGGCAAGCGAGAAATGGGGCGTTTCGTCCCGTCAAGTCAACTATTACTGCGTTGATGGGCGTATTCCCGGCGCTGTGAAAATGGCCGGTGTTTGGCTGCTCCCCAAAGAGGCTGTAAAGCCGGTCGATGGAAGAACGAAGGAAGGAAAAGCACAGAAGTGAGTCGGATTTTACTTTTAGAAGATGATGAAGCGCTGGGACGTGGTATTTGTATGGCGCTTGAAACACCGAATTGCACCGTAACACATTGCAGCACACGTCTCCAGGCAATCAATATTTTGCAGGGCATAGTTTTTGATTTATTGATTTTGGATATTAACCTGCCAGACGGCAGTGGACTGGAACTGTTGCGAACACTGCGGCAGAATGGCACCTCCACACCTGCTATTTTGCTTACGGCTAATGATTTGGAACTGGATGAAGTTACCGGTCTGGAAGCTGGGGCAGATGATTATATTACCAAGCCTTTCTCCTTGGCAGTGCTCCGGGCCAGAGTAAATGCCCAACTGCGCCGCTCTGTCCCGGCAAAGCAGGATCGGATCGAATTGAACGGTTTCATCCTTGACTTCACACGGATGGAGTTTTCCAAAGAAGGGACAATTATCGATCTTTCCAAGACAGAACAGCGGCTGTTGCGCCTGTTAGTGGAGAATCGTGGCCGCACGTTACCGAGAGAATTGCTGCTGGAAAAGGTGTGGGACGGCGGCGAGTTTGTGGATGAAAATGCCTTATCTGTGGTGGTGCGGCGCCTGCGTGGGAAGCTCGGGAATGCCCCTATCAGAACCGTGTATGGTGTTGGCTACACCTGGGAGGTAAGCAAATGACAGCTTTGACCTGGGTACTGCTGGCCTTCTCGATCATTGGGTTTATATTCGGGTTCTGGCAGTGGATGGCCCGGCGCAGAACCGTTCAGCGGCTGGATCATATGTTGGAACAGTCCATTTCCAGTGGTTTTACCGAGGAAAATTTTGATGAAACGGAACTGTCTGCGCTGGAGACAAAATTTGCTCGGTTCCTGCGCGGCTCTGCTCATACGCAAAAAACGATGAAAACCGAACAGGAAGCGGTAAAAACACTGATTTCCGATATTTCCCATCAGACGCGCACACCCGTCGCAAATTTACTTGTATACGCTTCGCTTTTGATGGAAAGCGATCTGTCACCTCGTCAGCGGGAACAAGCCCAGGCGTTGCTAACACAGGGAGAGAAACTGTCATTTCTGATTCAGACTCTGGTTAAGGCTTCGAGATTGGAAACAGGTATTGTGGTTCCAACTCCCTCGCTGGGGCCTGTGGCTCCTTTATTAGAGGCGACTGTCGAGCAGGAAAGACCTGCGGCGGAAAAAAAGAAAATCACCTTGCAGAGCCTTCCGTTTGTAGGCGACGCCTCCTTTGACCCGCGCTGGACAAGCGAAGCCCTTGGTAATGTTGTAAACAACGCGGTAAAATACACACCCGCTGGCGGAAGGGTTACCGTATCTGCCCAGATGCTTGAGACTTTTTGCCGGGTAGACGTGACGGACACAGGACCCGGTATTCCAGAAGAAGAACAGGGTGGGATTTTTAACCGCTTCTATCGTGGTGCGTTAACGCACTCGGCGGAGGGGCTTGGCCTTGGGCTTTATCTGGCGCGGGAAATCCTGTCCCTTCAGGGCGGCTACATCAAAGTATCCTCCAAACCCGGAAACGGGAGCACTTTTTCACTGTATTTGCCCCGTAAATTGAATCGGATATGAAGAGCAGGAAATCTTTCAACTCTGTTAGATTTGAGAAAGACTCAGGAAAGAATTATGTGGTAAAGTCTGTATTGTCAAAAGGCAATGCAGACTTTTTTGTGGAGGTATACAAGATGGCGATTTTAGAAACCAAAAACTTAAAGAAATATTACGGTAAGGGAGATACGCAGGTAAAAGCGCTGGACGGCGTCGATCTCAGCGTGGAGGACGGGGAGTTCGTGGCCATCGTAGGCACCAGCGGCTCCGGCAAGTCAACCTTGCTTCATATGTTGGGTGGCCTGGATCGGCCCACCAGCGGCTCGGTCGTGGTAGACGGCAAAAACATTTTTTCTCTTAAGGATGAGGCACTCACCATTTTTCGCCGCCGGAAAATTGGGTTTGTATTCCAAAGTTTTAACCTTGTGCCGGTGCTGACGGTGCGGGAAAACATCGTTCTGCCCATCCAGTTGGATGGGGGCAAGGTGGATGAGCGGTATGTGGGCGAGGTTGTCACCGCACTGGGGCTGGAAAAGAAGTTGAACAGCCTGCCGGGACAGCTTTCCGGCGGCCAGCAGCAACGGGTGGCCATTGCCCGCGCCTTGGCAACCAAACCCGCCATCCTCCTGGCCGACGAACCGACCGGAAACCTGGACAGCCGCACCAGCCAGGATGTACTGAGCCTGATGAAGGTGACGGGACGGAAATTTTCCCAAACGATGGTCATGATTACACACAACGAAGAAATAGCCCAACTCTCTGACCGAATTGTCCGCATTGAAGATGGGCGGATTGTGGCACAGTAAGGGGGGAGAGGCATGAAAGTTTCCAATCGAAAATGTGTACGTCATTTGGCGTGGAAAAGCCTGCTGGCAAGCCGAACCCGCAATCTGATTGCCATTGTGGCCATCGCCCTGACAACGATGCTGTTTACCTCTCTGTTCACCATCGCCCTCTCCATCAACGAGGGCTTCCAGCAGTCCAACTTCCGCCAGGTAGGGGGCTTCTCCCACGGCGGCTTTAAGTATATGACCCAGGCGCAGTTTAATGAGCTGAAGGACGATCCTCTCATCAGCCAGTGGGGCGAGCGGCGATACTTGGGTATGCCTACGGAGGAGCCTTTCAATAAATCTCATGTGGAGGTGAGCTTCGCTGATGCCAACGAGGCCCACTGGATGTTCTGCGACCCGGTGGAGGGCTCTTTACCACAGGAGGGCACCGACCAGGCAGCTACCGACACTCATGTACTGGAACTACTGGGTATCAAGCCGGAGATTGGGGCCGAGTTTACCCTCACTTTTGACGTGGATGGGCATGAAACCACTCAAACCTTCACCCTCTGCGGCTGGTGGGAATATGATGAGGCCATCGTAGCAAACCATGTCCTGATTCCCGAAAGCCGGGTGAACGAAGTCCTGGCGGAAGTGGGCGTAAATCCTGACAATCCTGACGACGGCATGACAGGCCGGTGGAATTTGGACGTGATGCTGAAAAGCGGCTCCCGACATATCGAGCGGGATTTGAACCAAATTTTGGAAAACTACGGCTACCAGAGCGAGAACGCTGGGGACAATTACATCGATACTGGTGTCAACTGGGGCTATACCGGGGCGCGGATGTCCGACCTTGTAGACCCCATGACGGTTATCGCCATCGCTGGGGTCATTCTGCTGATTGTTTTCACCGGGTATCTCATCATCTACAATGTGTTCCAAATCTCGGTGGCCGGGGACATTCGGTTCTACGGCCTGCTGAAAACCATCGGCACCACGCCGCGCCAACTGCGGCGCATCATCCGGCTGCAAGCCTTGGCCCTCTCTGCCGTTGGCATCCCTATCGGGCTTGTCCTTGGCTGGCTCATCGGCGGGCAGCTGACCCCGGTGATTGTGGCCCGGCTCAATGGGATTATGCCGATGACCTCTGTCAGTCCCTGGATCTTTGCCATCTCTGCTGCCTTCGCACTGTTGACGGTGCTTATTTCCTGCCGGAAGCCGGGACGAATGGCGGCCAGGGTTTCCCCGGTGGAGGCAGTGCGCTACACCGAAGGCAGCAGCGAAAAGGCCCGTGCCAAGGGCCGAAAGGCCCGAAAGGTCAGTCCCTTCACGATGGCCTGGGCCAACCTGGGCCGCAGCAAAGGGAAAACCGTGGTGACGGTGCTCTCTCTGTCTCTGGCGGTGGTACTGCTCACTGTAACGGTGAATTTCGCCGGCGGCTTTGATATGGACAAGTTTGTCTCCAATTTTACCGCCAGCGATTTCATTGTGGCCAACGCTGGGAAATTCCAGACCAGCACCGTATTCAGCGATGAGCAGGCTTTACCACAATCTGCCATCGACGCCATCAACGCCCAGGGCGGCATCACGGATAGCGGCGTGGTGTACGGCCAGACCTTCGGAGCCCTGGAGTATGTCACCGAGGACTGGTTCCGGCAGAATAAAGAGCGCTTTTACACCCCGGAGGAGATGGACAATCTGATCCGCCTGACCGACCGGAACGAGGCGGGCCTGCTGGCCGACTCGGTACAGCTGTCCGGCATGAGCCCCTTCGCCCTGGACCACCTGACGGTGCTGGAGGGGGAGCTGTCCGCTCTCTATGAGACGGGCAGCCGGGCCATCGCCGCTGTGTATTTCGAAGATGAATATGGAAACATAGACAGGAACAGCCATTGGGCCCGGCTGGGGGACACCGTCACCCTCCGCTATGTGGAGGAGAGCGAGTTCTACGACCCGGACACCGGCGAGGTCTGGGCCGCGTACGAGGACATCCCCGACGGGGCCAACTGGGTGGAGCGGCCGGTACAATACCGGGACGTGGACTACACCGTGGCGGCCCTGGTGGCGGTGCCTTTCGCCCTCAGCTACCGCTACTATGGCAGCGATGAGTTCATCCTGAATGACCAGACCTTCGTCCAGGACAGCGGCACGGACAGTGTCATGTACTATGCTTTCGACACGACCGATGAAGCAAACGCGGCTATGGAGTCCTTCCTCGCGGACTACACGGAGAACGTCAACCCGGAACTGGATTATGAGAGCAAGGCCACCTATGCCGGGGAATTTGAGAGTATGCGCTCCATGTTCCTGCTGCTGGGCGGTGCGCTCAGTTTCATCGTGGGCCTGGTCGGTGTGCTGAACTTCTTCAATGCCATCCTGACTGGCATCATTGCCCGTCAGAGGGAACTGGCGGTACTCCAGGCAGTTGGTATGACCGGGCGGCAGCTACGTGCCATGCTGATCTGGGAGGGATTGCTGTACGCTCTGGGGGCGGCCGGGCTGGCTCTGATTTTGACGCTGACGTTGGGGCCGGTCGCCTTCCAGGCGGTGGAAGGACTATTCTGGTTCTTTACCTACCATCTGAACCTCTCGCCCTTCCTGTTTATCATTCCGCTCTTTGCCCTGCTTGGGGTGTGTATTCCGGTCCTCACCGGCCGCGCGATGGCAAAACACACCGTAGTTGAGCGGCTGAGAATGGAATAAAAAATTAGCTCTGTATTCACTGCCGGACGACGGCAAAAATAAAAGCCCCATCCCTCAATGGTTGAGAGATGGGGCAAACTATTTACGCTGCAATCTCCGGGATTTCCCCGACAAAGTTATAAATGATCCTGACTTCCTGCACTTTCTGGCCGTCCACCTTCTTGACCTCGCCGATCAGGATTTTACTGATCAGCCGGTTCAGTATGGACTCGTCCAGTTCCTCAATGGCGGCATAGCGCCGGATTTCC
>UMII01026828.1_pt1 | contig 34863 bp, 31 predicted proteins | sample 1965731 | NCBI WGS metagenome assembly UMII01 (sample SAMEA4836118, study PRJEB28245) | human gut metagenome | biome: gut microbiome; material: fecal sample | place: Denmark | collected 2008
GAGGTATCCGTTCTAACAATCCACGGTTTTCAAGTTCCGTAAAAGCACGATATACCGTGCTTTTGTGTATGCTCAGATCTTCTGCTATCCTGCGTACAGAGGGAAAACATTCTCCGTTTTTGTCCGCACGGTTTGCCAGATAACAGTACACAGCCACCGCCTTGTGGCTTAGTCCTAAGTCGTAGATTCTTCTTGGAAATATCAATATGCATCAGCTCCTTTTACGTTTTAACAGTTGTCCTTTTCTTTGCTGTCAGCTCCTCATATTCTGTTGGAATTTCTTTTTTCTTCTGCGGATATTTCACTTCAACGTCTTTTATCAGTTCGTCACGCTCTTTGTATGAAACGGCACGGGCTGTCTTATCGGGAAGTTTGTATTCTTCCTTAAAATTAATACCCCACTTGAAAAACAGTTTTAGCTTGCTTATCATCGGGTGTGTTCCTGTTTTCATAACGATAAACTGTCCTTTCGGCATAGATTTCAGCTCGTCCACAGTCATAAGCGGTCTGCCAATCATCTGGAGCGATTGACTTTTATCTCTGCCGTTCGATACAGAACCGCTTAATACCGTTTGTTCGCCCAAAGATTTTGAAAGCACTTCTGCACTCTGGCTGTTTGGTGCAAATCCGCCGAACACAGTAAGCTGAGTGTTGTCGGTGATTATCTCCATACCCTGTTTTCCGTAGTTCTGTTCAAGCTGTGCAAAGGACTGGATTATCGCAACTATGGATATTTTTCTTGAACGACCTGCCGAGAACATCGCCTCTGCTCCGTCGATTTTCGGAAACGTGCCGAACTCGTCCATGTAGAACATTACACGGTTCGGAAGTGCTCCGCCATGCTCATCGGCTATGACCAGAATCTCACGGTATAACTGCTGAATCAGCAGACTTACCATGAAATATTTGCTTGTATCTTCTTCGGGCAGAACTATAAAAATCGCAGACTTCTCATTGCAGAATTTCTCTGCGTCCACAGCAGTTCCGAAACAGAGCATTTGCTCCATTTCTGTGTCGAGAAAGCTGTTTAATCGGGACAACGCTGTACTCATTACGGACATCATAGACTGGTCGGACGCATTCAGAGCCGCACCCGCAAGCCATTTTGCCTTGTGTTCGCTTGGCAGCTTGTCCATAAGCTTTGAAAAATACATTTTCGGCTTGGCTTTTGGGTCGGGCTGATACTTTGCAAGCAAGTCCTGTATCAGCTTAAAAACGGAAACGATATGCCGTTCGTTTTTGTCGCCAAACTCCGCCAAAAGCAGGATGACCGAGGCGAGCAGACCCTCAGCCGCATCGTAGAAAAAAGCGTTTTGTCCGTAGCTGTGGCTGTCACCGCCGCCGATATTGATAATTGTCTTTGCTGTTATCTTTGCATACTTTTCCGCCTTTGCCTTTGTCGAAAGGTCGTTTTTATCGGACAGATAAATATCCATATACTTGTTTACAAGATGCAGGATATTGTTTTCGTCTGAACGAGTAGGATTTCTCAAGTCTAGCACAGAAACATTGTAGCCGTAATACTTTTTGGCGATAGTTCCGTAGTTTCGTGCAACGTTGCCTTTTGTATCAGTTGATATAAAGGACATTCCGCTTGCACAGGCAAGTTCGATATTCGGATATAGGAAATACGCTGTTTTTCCGACTCCGGCCGCTCCTATCATAAGAGTATGGACATCACCGGTATCCACAAGTGCAACAGTTTTCTTTCCAGAACCTCTGCACCCGACCACCGTACCTTGAACATTCGGCAGGTTCTGACCTTTTCTCCACATCTCCGGCTCGAATTGCAGAGGGATAAAAGTACGCTTTATCTCAGCTTTTGTCGCCCACCTCGCAGTTCCGTGCTGTCCATTGCCGACTTTTTTTGCCTTTATTCCGTTAAGCGACTTGTTGTCAAGCAGATTTACTACCACTAAAAAGGCAATGAAACTTACAACAAGTACGCCTATTAAAAACATTTGTTTATCATTCAATTTCTCACTTCTGATCATATAATATTCTTTCTTTTGTATTTAATACGACAGTTAGTTTGTTTTATTCAAGGTATTGCGCTGTGAAGCAGAGGGTATCGCATCAACCAAATTCCATACAAGGTTCAGGTTCGGAAACGATGTCCTCAGATTCGATATGTTCTGCCACAGGTTCATACAGAGTTTTTTCAACAGATAACCTGACAGCACTATCCGCAAGCTGATACAGCAGTTTCGCCGTATTTATTGACTGCTCACGGGTACGAGCTGTTTGCCTTAAATCTTTCATTACAGCCGTAACACATTCCTGCAAATTTCTTTGCTTGGCAGCAACTTTGCCTTTATCTGTGTACGCCTTGTACTCTGCTTTCAGCTTGGCTCTGAGCCTTGCAAACATATCCTTTTCACAGCTTTTATCAATAAAAAACGCCGAGCCTGCAAGTGCATACTCAGCGAGATATTTGTATTGTTTGTTTTTGAAGGCGGCATAGATCTGAGACGTCAGCTTATCCGGACGGCATTTGAGATACTGCAAATTTTCAGCCTGACGATGATATTCTTCTTTATGCTTGTTAGGCACAGCAGGCAGAGCAGGAGCACCATTCTTCGCTTTTAGCACCTCGTTCCAATCTTTGTACGGAGGTGCAAGGCGTTTGACGTTTGAATATCCGTTCTCATTTAGAATATCCCTTAGACGGTCAACCGCCTCGATCCCACCCTCGTCATTATCAACGCAGAGAATGACTTCTGACAGGTTTGAATGATTCTTTAATGCCGCAAGCACAGCATTTTCATACACTCCGTTCATTGCAATGCAGCTGTGCTTTTGCCAGTCTTTCGGATAAAGCGTAAGAAAACTCATCATATCTATGGGAGCCTCAAACACATAGAGCCTTTTGCTTTCACCGAAATGTGCAAAGCTGTATCTTGTATCAGAACCTTGACAGGTGATCCTGAAACTATTGCCGTAAGAATTTGTTGAACGCTTGTGTGCCTGTCTTGGGACGCCGTTTTCATCAACGCCTACGAACACCGCATTGTGATGTTCCTTCTCCTCATAGAGCGTGTGCTGTTTTGCGAAATACGATATAATATCCGGTGCGATAAACCTCTGTTTTATGAGGTAAGCATACACTCTGTGCATATTTGTGTTTGCTTGGGGCAGTCTGAACTCTTTCTTTTCTTCCTTTGCCGATACTTTCGGCGGACTGTGGGACAGAGGAGTTACCCTCTGTCCCAACAGTTCCTGTACCGCAGTCTGAAAGTCCATATCATAAAATTCCTGCATGAATTTTATTGCTCCTCCGCCGACCTGATTTTTGTGGTCAAACCAGGTCGAGCCACGGAGGGTTATACTGTCGTGCCTGCCGGAGCTGTCACAGTAAATGAGCTTATGCTCTCTGCCAACACGTTCAAGCTTTTCTCCTCGCACACGCAGGTATTCTGCCAAGTCTACGCTGTTGGCAAGCTGTTTTTGTTCGTCTGTGAATGGGATGTAGGGCACTTTATCACCACCTTAATACTTCACATTCTCCGCAAATCTGCTCATCAACTGAGAAAAGCTCTGCCTTTCCATCATATCCGTACTGAGATATGCACCCGACACAACGGTAAGCTTGTTCTCGTTCAGCACAGCGTAGGTTTCTGTGTACCCGAACTGCACAGCCATACCGTCAGTTTTCTGAACAGAACCGTACCGCTGATACTTGCCCTTTGAAACAACGCTGCTTGTCATACGATAATCGGACACAAAATCGTCCTCAGTGATACCGCTCATCTGAGCAGCAGTTTGACTAAAGTAATGATCCCCTAAATTTTCAAGGATATATTTCATGTCGTAATCAAGGTTACTCTGACTTAAATCGACACACAGAACATCTATCATACCTCCGCCGTTTTTGCCTTTGAGAGATATTTTCTGAATACCGTTGGAATCGTCGTTCTCATTCTCAAAAGAACAACCTTTCATCGCTTCAGTAACGATTGTAGAAACGTCCACAAAGCTGATATTTGAGTCAAAAAACTCCGCAATAAAAGTATTAGACTTCACCTGTTCTTCATCGACGGTACTTTCAGCCTCCGAAGAGGCAGCCGAATCGGGTATAGACTCGGCTGTCGCGGTAGTTGTGGTTGTTTCCGTTGTGGTCTGCAACTGCGGACTAATCTTTCCGCAAGCAGTCATTGTCATTGCAATTACCGCTGAAAGTACAGCTAAATATATTTTTTTCATACTCTAAATCCCTCCTTACACGATTGACCAGATATACAGCGGAGCGGTCAAAGTGAAGATAAGACAGCCGAAGATTATGGCTATGGGAGTCCATTCCAACTGACCGTGTTTTCGATAGTCGAGATATGCGAGACCTATTTTAACAAACAGCAAAACCGCAAGAATTACGTCAATTACGGGGAACACAACGTTGTTTACAACCGACACCACCTGCGACCTTGCGGTAGTCCATGTGCTTTGGACTGCTCCCGCAACATCGCCGGAAGCGTAAGCTGTAGTCGACATCATTGTTGCAAAGCAGAGTGTGCTTGCAATCGCTGCAATAACTTTCTTTTTCAACTTCATTCCACATCACTCTCCTCGATAATTTTTCCTACCAGAATAGTACGGCTGTTACCCTCCGCACTTGTACAAGTGGATAACATAAGCAAATGGTCACTTTCGGTTACTTCAACCTCCTTGTAAATACTTGCACAGTTTCTGAGCTGATTATCCCATTCATTAAAATTCGGAGCAGCAAGATAAAGTCCGCTTGTATCGGAAGTTCTTGCAACCGCAAAGAAATCTATAAGCCTGACATCGTTCTCAGTGGTCAGCCAGCCGTAGCTGTGTTCCATGAAATATTCCTCGTTTTCGTAATTCGGAATATCGGCAAACATCGTTCCGTTTCCCATATTGTGACCGTAGATCACGCTATTAAAGTCAGAAAAATCGCTTGAACAGCGATAGTCCATAAACAGCGAGCCTGCATACAAATACGAGCCGTCAGTCGCCCTGCGTGTGTAATAATCGTTATCTCCCGACTGCATGATCGGATAATCGATATTTGTATCGGGAACATACAGCCAACCCACAGAATCGTCATGCTCGTTGGAAAGCTGACGTACCTGTTCGGTCAGTTCTTCTTTGGTATCCTCGGGAACTCTGTCGGCGGAAGGCTTGCTTTTTTCAATATCGACCGTTTCGTCAAGCGTTTCTCTCGCTATCGGTGTAGGAGCGTATATCATAATATCACGCCAGTTGATTCTTTGAGCCACATCGTTTTTCACCAGAAGATAAATTCCCCCACAAAGGAGGGCGGCTGCACTAATGACAGCCGCTATGCGAATAACTTTTTTATTCATGTTTTTTTCCTTTCTTTGTGATAATAAGGGCGGCAAGGATAACACTTGCAGCTCCGAGCATTGCAAATGCCGCAAAATCATTGTGGTTATCGCCTGTATACGGAGTAGTCGTTTTAGGTGTAAGCTCGTCATACATAACGACTTCGGTCACAGAACCGTCCTCGTTTACCGTGAACTTTATCTCATTTGCAATTTCGTAACCGTCCGGAGCAATTGTTTCACGGAGCGTGTACTCCTTGCCTGCGATCAGCTTTCCTTCGATGAAGTGAGCCTCGTCCGTGGATACCCATTCCTCAACAACATTTCCGTCCTCGTCAATGATCTGGAGCGTTGCACCGGGCAGTTCCTCACCTGTGGTAATATCCTGCTTGGAAATCTGTACCTTTGTTGTGTCATCTACCATAACGATAAGCGGATTGCCGTTCTCCGAAGTCACTGTGGCTTCAACGTTTTCTACCGTAACATTGCCGTAAATATCAACGCTGAACTTAATGTCCGTCGCAATCACATAACCGTCGGGTGCGGCAATTTCTTTAAGCACATATTCACCTGCACCAAGCCTTGAAACGATGTGATTTGTGCCGTCGGAAGTCCACTTATCAACTGTCTCACCGTCAGCATTTTCAAGCACCATTTCAGCACCCACAAGTTCGTTTCCGTAAATATCACGCTTTGATATCTCAACAGTAATAGGCTTGTTCTCGGCAGTGATCTCGATAACATCACCGTCCTCGTTGATAACTACGTGATACTTTTCATCTGAGAAAATATATCCGGCAGGTGCTGCGATTTCTTTAACTGCATACTCACCATAAGGAATGTTATTAAACTCAAAATATCCGTTTTCATCGGAAACAGCGGTCATAAGTGCGTTGGCTGAAACAAACTCTGTGCAATCAGTTCTGAACAGACCGAACACAGCATTTTCAAGAGGTTCGCTCTTGTCATCTACCTTGTGACCCTCTATCCTGCCACGCTTGAGAAGATTTACGAATTGTCCGCAGTCAATATCCACAGTCCGGATGTCCTGTCCCATATATTCGAAGTTTACAAGATACTTTTCTCCACCTAGAACATAATGCTCATCAGTAGAAATTTCTTTGACATAATACCTGCCGAAAGGTATCTGTACATCAAATTTTGCAGTCATATTCTCATCAAGTGAAACCTCTGAAAGCAGTCCGTCGGCAGGAATCACCGTACCGTCAGCCGCCTGTATATCCTCCGCCGCAAACAGTCCGAAACGAACAGAGAGATACTCATTATTGTTTCCGATTCCGAACAGCTCGTCGTTCTCCATAACCTTAGAAAGTGAGATTTCAACACTCTGATAATCATTGACAAATGATGCATTTACCGTATCAAGAACAGCGATTTCCTGTCCTGCATAGGTCAGTTCTACAAACTGTGATTCGCTATTCCGAACATAGCCGTAAGGTGCCTGAACCTCCTTGATTTCGTACTTACCGAGATACAATAAATCGGTTTCCGCATATCCGTTTTCATCGGTAGTAATTTCAGCCACAACGTCGCCTGCATTGGCATGAACAGTACCGTCAAGGGTGACAATATCTTCTGCTGCTATTACCTGAAATACTGCGCCGGAAAGATTTCCGTTCGCAAACACGGGAGTGTAAGTCGTTGAATTGACAACTAGCTCGCCGTTTTCGTCTGTATAAGCAGAGCTTGCCATATTCACGCTTGTGAAAATATCGCCTGTTTTCTGAACGCTGATCTTGCCTTTCTGAGCGGTGTTTTCTTTGCGGACTTTAATAACCGTCAGGGCATTTTCTTTCTCTGCGTTATCAGCAGAAACTGTGAAAGACACGGGCGTACTGTCAAGTGCATAGCCATAGGGAGCCTGAACCTCAACAAGCAAATATTCACCGTAGGGAAGAACCTCGGGAGTGATCAGATAGCCCTCGCTGTTTGTGTAGAAAGTGTCGATTGTTGTGGGGGTAGGGTATGCAAAAGTCATTGAGATCTTCTGACCGTTTGAATCGTAGATCTCAAATCCTGCACCCTCATAAGGAATGGTTTTTCCCGTTTCGGAATCCACCTTTACGATCTTGATATAGCTTTCAAACTTTTCATTGTTAATGATGTATCTGTAAGTCTGACCGTCAGCCGAAATGTTCACATCAAAATCCTCCATAAACTCAGTACCTTCCCAACCCTTGGTCTGATGCACGGTGTAAATTCCGTATGGCATATCCTTGGTCTGTGCAAATCCGTTTTCATCGCACGTCAGGTAATCACGTTCTGTTTCAACAGCATTTGCATAAGAACCCGAAGATTTCAGATACACTTCAAATTCAGCTCCCACTTCTGGAGTTTCTATCTGAGTAGAGCCGTCATCGGAATGCTTGATCATTGCGATATTTCCCTTGATAACGTCCTCAGTCACTGTCATAGAAAGTGGGTTATGCTCAATGAAATAATTCTCAGCTTCTGCACCCACTGAATAAACTGTTTCGTCAAGGAGATAGCCTTCACTTGGCGAAATTTCCTGAACAGTGTAGTTTCCGCAGACATACTCTTTTGTTTTGAAATATCCGTTTTCATCGGTAGTATAGATATCGACAAGCTCGCCGTCCTTGTACAGTCCGTAAACTGCTCCCGCAAGTGTTCCGTTGCCCTGTGCTGTGACCATCTCTGCGTCCTGTTTTGTCACCTCTAGAGTAAATTTCTTGAGGATATTTTTGAATGTCTTGGTTGTTGTTGCGTCTGACGTAAGGGTTGCAGTCTGATCCGCAGGAACTACATATCTAATGGGAACATTTTTCTCGGAAATGGTGTACACGATCTTCTCATTATTGCTGTTGTAAACGGGAATATCGGAAAGGATTGCAATACCGTCCGAACCTGTTTTTATTGTGTAAGTCTTACCGTTGCCCGTAATAGTGAACTCTCTATCATCGTTCTGATTGTCCTCAGACTGTTTATTGATCTTTATCGAGCCCGTTTTAAGTTGATTGTTGAACTTTACATTCACAGTCAGATCAACATCTCCGCTTGTCAGCATAACATTCTGAGCCTTAGGAACTTCGTATCTTGTATCTACATTGATCTCGGATACGGTGTAGGTGATCGCTTTGCCCGTAGATGTGTTGTATACCTTTAATCCGCTAAATTCGGCAACGCCGTTTGCTTTGGTTTTCTTGGTGTAACTGCTGCCGTCGTTTCCTGTGACCTTGAACTCTCTGCCGCTTACGATCCCATCCTCGGCGGTCTTATTGACCTTAATTTTGCCTCTCGTAAAATCTTCGGTCACAAATATATTTTCGTCAGCCTTTAATGCGAACACTTCTTCAGAGATACTGTAACCTGTCGGTGCGGAGATCTCCTTAACGTAATACTGCTTTTCAGGTAACTGAATGGAACCTGTTCCGTCCTTGCCGATAGTGATCTCGCCGACCTTGTTTTTACAAGCCTTATCGGTATATACTCCGTATTTTGCAACCGTTCCGTCCACCTTGCTTGTACCTGAAATCTTAACCGTTCTGTCTGAAGCAAGAACCTTAGTTATTTCAAATTTCACATCATTTTTTGTTATCCTGAACGCCGACATATTCATAGCTGTTGCGGTCTTGCCATCTGTTTTGTTGTTGATAACAACGCCCTCCGAACCGCTGGATTCTATTCTCCAATGCTTTCCGCCTGCACCTGTGCCGTCGCCTACTGTCTTTGAATTTATGAGTTTTTCCGAAACTCCGATAGACTTCAGATAGCTTATTACATCGTTTCTTGAATCAAATTCGCCCATATATATCCAAGCGTGATCCTCACCAACCGGATTCTGAGCGACCACCACAGAACCTGCTGTAATAACCGAACCATCAGCACACTCCCAATACGGGCGGTCCGTTGTCTTGATGTTCTTCTTTTCGACTTCGACCTTTGAAGTCTTTCCGTCGTAAGTTATGGTGCAGTTATCATTGACTGTAAGCCAATGATCTGTATCAACAGGCACAGGGTTGTTCCAACTGAACCCCGATGTTTTGTATCCAAGCTGCGTAAGAGTATAGTACACAAGACCAGAACAGTCAATGCCGAGATTATTTATCGTTTCAACAGAAAGCGGAGTGTACTGACCCTGATCATACGCATACCAGTAGCCCTTGTTTCCATAGGTATACGGTGTACCCAGCAAGGTCGCCGCCTTTGCGATCACCGTATCCGCTGACGGGAATGCCGGGTTTTCCATAGGTGTGCTTGCGGCACTTGCTGTGATTGCTCCGCTCATAGATGAACCGAGCATAGAAAAAGCACAGAGTCCTGCCATGAACCCTGCACCGAGTTTCTTTAATATTTTCGATTTTTTGAACATAAAGTGCATTTCTCCTTTTCATTTTTGCAAAGAAAAAGAGCCTGATTTCGGCTCTTTCGTTTGCACATTTTAATATATTTCATCATATCTTTGGCTGCTTATCAAATCCGCCCCTGACACATATGATTCATCAATATCTATTATTTCGCTGAATCCGCAGTCGTTATTCAGCAGAAATCCTTGTCCCTGTGTATCAAGAACAAACCATGTTCCGTTTACCTTAACAACATTTGCTACATGACCATACAGTTTTGACGGCGTCCATGCAAGATAGCATTCCAAACCTGTACCTTTGCACAAATAGTAGGTCTGCCACGAATAATTCACACAAGTGCCCGAACCGTTTTCAGTCATCCAGTTGTATACCGCCTCTGCCTTGCTGTAATCAGAGCCGTTATGAGATAAGCTTCTGCCGATATCCATATATCGTTCTTCCTCAGTGGGCACCGGCAAGGGTGGTTGAGTCTGCGGAACTTTTGTAGTCTGCGGCTTTGTCGTTGTGTCAGGCGGATTTGTTACCGCAGGCTTTGCAGTTGTAGTCGGAGGCGTCGGATCGTTATTCTGTTCCGCTCCGTTATTGCTCCGGTTATTATCGGACGGCGAGTTATCTGGCTGCGGATCATTTTGCACAGGCTGATAGTTATTTTCCTGACCGTTATTATTCTGTGCAGAATTGTTCTGTCCCTGACTGGAATTTCCCGAATAACCTGACGGATCTGATTTCTTGGTCGTAGTTACTGTGATATTTGTCGGTTTTGAAGTCTCGGATACCGTCTGCGAACTTGTTTTAAAAGTAGTAGTTGTGGCTTCGCTTGTATCCTTTTCTTCCTTTGCAGATGTTACTGCGGAAACTGTGACCGCAGTCGTAGTTTGGCTCACTGCCGAAGTGCCGACGCTTACTGATCTTTCGGCAGTTTCCGCTGCATTTCCGCAGGCTGATAAAAACACCGCACAGAGTATCAAAATTAATATCGCTCTTTTCATATCATCACGCTCCTTGTCAAGCAATATATCATATATCCGCCCACAAATCTATACTTTTTGCAAAAGTTCTACCTTTGTTACAAGATACACAGCAAATGCTTTAGCAAACTACATACTTAGCTCCGGTTCAGGTTCATCTTCAGGCTCCGACATTTCCTCATCGGGAGTGTTCTCCACCTCGATATCCGTCTGCTGAACCTGCTGCAGCTTGAGATCATAAGCATTGAGCACAGCCTGATTTACGGCAGTTCTCGCCGACTTGGTTATGGCGTGGAAGGTGTCGCTGTACTGCTTGTTGCCGTCCTTATCGGTGTATGAGGTGGAGGGCATATTGACAAATCTGCCCTTTTCGGTCTCGATGACCCTCAGTCCGTGAACGGCGAACATACCGTCCATCGTTACGCTGGCATATGCCTTGATTGCTGAATCCTCTTTGTTTACCATTCTGTTGATAGATGCGTGTATTCTCATAGTTTCATTCTCCTTTACATTGTCTGTTCGATTTCCGGTTCTTCTTCATATTCTTCAAGCGGTTGGATCACTTCAGGCCTTGTTTCTCTCACAGCAACCAGCCCGATTCCAGGCAGATCTACTATGATATGATCAAACTGCTGCTTGTACTTTTCTATCTGTTCATCGGTAAGTGAACAGCTGTCCCATTCGCCGTATTCGTTACGATAATTGCCTGAAATATAGAAAGTGCCGTGAACAAGAGTATTTCCAACTATCCTGTTAGGCTTTGAACCGTTCAGCAGAAACTCATCATTGCACCAGCAAATAGCATCCTGCTTTGGTTCAAAATATATTGACTCGATGCTGCCGCCCACAACTTCCTGCATGGCATGGATATCATCTTCAATATCCTTTACATATGGTTCTTTCAGAGGTTCAAACACAAGTATCCTCATTCTTTTGCCTCACTTTCACAATACTCTTTCAGCGGACAATCGCCGCAGTCATCAAACATCGCACAGGTACGCTGTATCTCTTCTTCGGATATCCCACAGTCAAAGTGCTGCTTTTTCTGCTCGTTCTGCCATATGATAAGTGAAACACCGCTGCTGTCACGTTCGACCTCCACTATTACAGCATTTCCGTGCCTGTCATAAAGCCCTGAAAATTCTGTTTTGCCTTTCGTCGTTAAAACCTGTGCCAATATTATCTTCTTCATAAAAACCTCCTAATCAAAAAGCGAAAGCTGTTTGATAGCTTTCGCACGTTCGCTTGTGTCATAATTTGATATGAGCAGCTCTGCATACTGACAGCCGCCGTCATACCGCTGTGCCAAATTGTTCAGCCTGCTTATCTCTTCAATGTGAATGTTTGGTTTATGCCATATCTCACGGATCTCAGGGCAATCGTTATACGAAACCAAAAATCTGCCTTTGATGTCAAGCAGAGCGTCACGCAGTCTGATATGATCCTTTGCCGTAAATCCCACGTCCTTGTAGTAGCTTTCTGTAGCAAAGTAGGGCGGATCGCAGTAAAAAAAGCTGACGGGTCTGTCATACTGCCTGATAAGCTTTTCAAAATCTTTATTCTCAACTACTACCTTCTGCAACCGCCTTGCGGCAAGGTCGATCATAGGGAAGTCCGACCACATCGAATGCGGCTGACTTCCAAAGCTGTCAAGTCCCGAAGCATAGCTGTACCTTATGAGCTGATAGAATTTTGACGCTCTGTCTGCATCACATAGCTTTTCAAAAATCCCACGCTTATGAAGTAAAGCGATACGGTCAAAATCTTCACGGGAATTGAGGACATACCGCAACTTGTATTTCAGCTTATTGGGTTTATCACGCACACACCGATAAAGATTTGAGAGATTTCCGTTAAAATCGTTATACACCTCAAAATCCATACCCGGCGGCTTATGAAACAACACCCAGCCTGCACCGCCGAAAACCTCGATATACCTTTCATAGTAAGGCGGAAATCTTGCAAGCACTTCGTCACGAAGATTTTTCTTCCCACCTACCCAAGACATAAAACTGTTCATTAAGCTCCTTCCCTTGCCAAACAGCAGAAAAGAAGTATGCAAATGAAAAAGTCGCTTTGCAAGCACCAGATTTTTGATCTGCTGTTGGCAAAACGACCTGTCCTAGCGCGGACGGCGCATTTCACGCTCGAATTTAATATGAGCTATACTGCCTGCCCGCTGATTTTCATTTGTTGTATCTCAGCCCTTAATAATTGGGTCAACATAGCTGAATATTATGCGTTTCTGTTCAAGGTAGCCGTCGGCTTTGTTTACCTCATTACACAGCTCCTTGTATTGCTTTTCCGAAAGCACAGGCTTTGTTGCTCTCAGCATTGCAGGTATACACCCAAGCGTCAAACTGAAATCAGCTTTTGGTTTAATTCTTTTCTCCACGAACATATGCCTCCCTCAGCTCTTTATTCAGTCTTCCGACCTCCTGCTTTGCAGCATAGAGCATTGCACAGTCAGCACCGATGACAAGCCCTGCGATAGCTCCGATAAGCATTCCCATAAACAAATACGTCATTCACATCATCCCCATTTCCATATCCTCATCTTCTGTCTGTTCATCATCGATAGAAGTGATCTCAACATATTCGCCGATAACATTCAAGGCCTCATAGTAACTGCCCGAAGAAGTTATTCTGCTGCACATTTCCTTTGCCTCATCATACATTCCATTCCTTTTCAGCGTTTTTGAGGCTATGCCCATAAGATTGAATATATTTCCGTCCTGACCTATCAGCGGACATTTTGGCTTTTTGGACATCACGACATCTCCTTTCCGTAATATTTTCTCAGCAGACCTATGATAAAAAGCTGACCCTTTCCCGTAACAAATGTCTGCCGATAAGTCTTTTTCATACCCTCGACCTCGAACACCGACTCTTTTACAACAAAATATCTGCGGTCAATATATCTCTGATACGGCAGATTGTTTGACATAAGCACTCCCATTTCTTTCAGCCAGCGAAACAGTCTTGTTCTGCCGATATTGAAATTTTCATCAGCCGCAAGCTTTGCCATAGCATTCATATCTATGAGATCCTCGCTGTTGGCAACGTGCAAAGCGAAATCCACGAGTGGCTTATCATTTCTGATACGTTCATTCAATTTGCTGATAAACGTCATTTGCAGACGGAAAAGATTTTTGTACGGTTCGTTGAGGAAGGGCAGGTAGTTTTCAATAAACATTTCTTCGTTTGAAACATAGCCGCCTGTCCTGCGGATAGTTGGTAGGACATCATCAAATATCCAGCTTTCAAATTTCCCAGCAGAGGGAAGTCTGGAGTGGGATATAAGGCGGTACACATCACCTTCGGATATCATTTTCATTTCCTGTGCACCGCCATTTGTAAGGAGGCGGCGTTTTACAGCCCCCTTACAATGAGCTGTTATCGCATCTTTTGGTCTTCTGTACCCTAATGCCTTTGCAACATCAGAACCGCAGAAAAGTATTTTTCCGTTTTCCTCGATAGTTCTCACCGAGCCAAACTCCTCATTCACAAATGTTTTTACCATATTATCCATTTGTATTCTCCTTTTCGATATCTAAAATATACTTTGCCAGAGCCTCGATAACATTAGTTGTCACCGCATTTCCTGCCTGTTTGTAAAGCTGTGCATCGGACATTCCTGTGGCTTTGACCTTGTTGAACTGCTCATCGGTAAAGCCCTGCAGTCTCCAGCACTCCAACGGCATAAGCTTTCTGATATACCCGCAGTACACAACTCCGTGTCTGTCGGTAACGGTCAAAGTAAACATCGGCTCGTTGGGAAGTTTAAATCTTCGTCCCTCCTGTCTTACTTCTGCCTTTGCAGGGGTAAGCACAGCTATTGGCTCGGTAACGAGTATCACTGCGGACTTCTCACCCTTATGATGACCTATACCGCTGTCCTGCCTTGCGGTGATACATCTTGCCAGCTCTGTGACCTTCGGCTCGGGATTCATATCTATCCCCAACGCATAATATCCCTGATTACAGCTTGTTGTAAGGGTATGAGCTATCTCCTTTCCTACTCTCCCACGCCTTGAATTCATATTTGGGTATGCAAGGTCAATACTGTCACCGGGCAGAGCTATCTGATAGCCTGACTTAGTTTTTGATTTTATCGGCAGGCCGATTATCTCATAAAGACCTGTTTTTCCTCCAAAACCGCCAGCCTGACTTGTAAGGGTTATGCTCAGTCCGTCGGCTGAATATACTCTGTTTCCCTCTCTGCCTGAAATTCTTTTGACAAGAGTTTTTGGATTTGCGTCTGTGAAAGACAATACTTTTCCGGAACACTTTTCTCTATGAAATCCGACAATATACACTCTTTTTCGGGATTGGGGAACACCAAAATCTGCGCTGTTAAGCACTTCCCATACGACATCGTACCCCAATTCATCCAACGTACTAAGGATGGTCGCAAACGTCCTGCCTTGGTTATGTGATAGGAGTCCGGGAACATTTTCAAGGAGCAGATACTTAGGTTTTTTAATGGCGGCAATCCTGGCGATCTCAAAGAAGAGAGTTCCTCTTGCATCGTCAAAGCCGCCCCTTTTTCCAGCGATTGAAAAGCTTTGACAAGGGAATCCTCCGCAAATAAGGTCGAGATCGGGCAGTTCGTTTGGGTCAATTTTTCTTGCGTCATCGTAATACACCTCGTTTTCCGTATCATACAACGTTTCGTATGCTTTTTTAGCATACTTATCTATTTCGCAGTATCCGACGCACTGAAAGCCGCCTGCTTTTTCAAGTCCTGAGCGAAATCCGCCGATACCTGCGAAAATATCAAAATATTTTATCATTTACCACGTTCCTTTCTGCAATAAAAAAAACGGCCAAGCTTTCTTAACTTGACCGTTACATTGACATATTCATTTCTTCTTTCTCGGTTTGTTCCGATTCTTCTCTGATAACGTGAAAATCGTCCACGTCTGGGATCACGCCGAGCGTTCTTCCGTTATCAAAAACGCAATGCACAGTGCCGATGTCATCAACGTGATCGACCTTGCCAAGAGTACCCGACTCAACAGGGAAAGGATCATCATTCATTCTGTCAAGACAGATATGAGTTCCTTCCGGATATCTCTGTCGCAGCCTTTCAACGTTTTCTTTATTGTAATACATTTCACATTCCTCCTGTCAAATTTATTTTCTCATCTGTTAATACAGCCTCTGCCACATTGGGATCACCACCTCTCTTAAAAAACAAAAAAGCCGATCCTATTGGTTTCTCTGTTTTAAGAGATACCAACAAAATCGGCAGATCCAATAAATTTATATTGAAAACTTTGTGAAAGTTTTTTCATAAAAAATCGGCAGGCTTAGAGCAAAATATACTCAAAGTCTGCCGCTTTGTTTGACGATGTTTAATTGTTGAAGGTTCAGATCCTTTTTTTACGAAAAAGCATCTACGGTTTTACACCTGAAATTTTTACCCTCAAAACGCAAAAAAAGCTCGTAAATACGAGCTTTTCGAGGTGTGCATCTATTTTATTGCACAAGTTTGGTGACCCGTACGGGAATTGAACCCATGATTCCGCCGTGAAAGGGCGGCGTCTTAACCTCTTGACCAACGGGCCGATTTTTCGCTATGAGAAATGTGGTAGCGGTAACTGGATTTGAACCGGTGACACCCTGGGTATGAACCAAGTGCTCTAGCCAACTGAGCTATACCGCCATATGCGTTTCTCATAGCGACTTGATTATTATACACTATTTATGCCCCGTTGTCAACCTTTTTTGCACAAAAAGTTTGGACTTTTTTGATTTTTGCCTTTTTGCACAGTATTGTGCTTTCACTAAAAAGCAAATGCGTCATTTTGCATAATTTTTGTGTGCAGATACAATATAGGAAGTGTAAAATAAGAATATTTTACATGAATTTTGCTTAAAACTCTTTAACAATTTGCCGTTTTGTGATATAATATATTAAATCAGTATAGATGTTTTGATATCATAATAAAAGGAGTATGGCACAATGAAAAATGTGTTTATGAATAGAGAGCTGTCATGGCTGAAATTTAATGAAAGAGTCCTTGAGGAGGCTGAGCGTGAGTGCGTGCCACTCTGTGAAAGACTTTCTTTTGCTTCTATCTATCAGAGCAATCTGGACGAGTTCTTTATGGTTCGTGTAGGCTCGCTTACTGACCAGATGGAGGTCGATCCAGACAGCAGGGAAAATAAAACAAATATGACCGCTAAGGAACAGCTCAAAGCCGTTATCGCTAGAGTGGGCGAGCTTAACGAGCGTAAAAATAAGATCTACGCTGACCTTATGAAGAAAATAGCCGAGCAGGGCGTTGCTCTTGTTGATTTTTCCAAGCTTACAGCGGAGGAAAATTCTCAGTTGGAACAGTATTTTATTAATCAGATAGCTCCGCTCCTGTCGCCTATGGTGGTGGGCAAAAGACAGCCTTTCCCTTTCCTTAAAAATAAGGATATCTATGCCGCTGTTGTCCTTGAAAGCAAAAATTCCAAGGAGAAGCTGGGTGTTATCTCCTGCGGAAGCGAGGTCTTCCCACGCCTTATAAAGGTCGGTTCAACAGGCAAGTATATGCTTTCTGAAGAGCTTATCCTCCACTATGTACCTAAAATTTTCAAGGGCTACACCGTCAAGTCAAAGTCACTTATAAGAGTTACAAGAAATGCTGATATTGACGCTGACGCACTTTACGACGAAGATCTTGATTACCGTGAGTTCATGGCTGACCTTATCAAGAAAAGAAAGCGTCTTGCACCTGTCAGACTGGAGCTTTCAAGGCAGCTTGATAACAATATCGTTGATCTGCTCTGCAAACAGCTTGAAGTGAATAAAAAATCTGTTTTCAGAAACAGCACTCCTCTTGATCTGTCATTCCTGTTCCAGATACAGGATATACTCAGACAGAAAACCGAGCTTTTCTATAAAAAGAGAGTTCCGCAGAGGTTTACTGCCTTTGACGATAACAAGCCGATCCTGCCGCAGATAAAAAAGAAAGACAGACTGCTTTCTTATCCTTTTGATAGCATAAAGCCTTTTATCAATATGCTCCGTGAGGCGGCTGACGATAAAAATGTGGTGTCTATAAAAATGACATTGTATCGTGTGGCAAAGCACAGTGAGGTGGTCGAAGCCCTTTGTGAAGCCGCAGAGAACGGCAAGGACGTTCTTGTATTGGTGGAGCTTAAGGCGAGATTTGATGAGGAAAATAATATCGAGTGGTCACGCCGACTTGAAAAGGCTGGCTGTACTGTTATCTATGGTCTGGAGGGCTATAAGGTACATTCAAAGCTTTGCCTTATCACAAAGCGTTCAGGCACAAAGACCGAGTATTATACTCAGATAGGCACCGGAAACTACAACGAGAAAACTTCAAGACTTTATACCGACCTGTCTGTTATGACCTGCGATAAGGACATCGCAAAGGACGCTATAGACGTGTTCAATGCTCTTGCTTCTGACGATACTGTAAAGAGCGTTGACAAGCTTCTTGTTGCACCGAATTGTCTGCAAAACAAGGTGCTTGATATGATAGACGAGCAGATAGCCATAGCACAATCAGGGGGAGAGGGCTATATTGGCGTGAAGATAAATTCTCTCACTGATAAGAAGATAATCGACAGATTTATCGAAGCTTCAAGAGCAGGCGTTAAGATAGACCTTGTGGTAAGAGGCATATGCTGTCTTATCCCAGGCGTTGAGGGCGAAACCGACAACATCAGGATAATAAGCATTGTAGGACGTTTTCTTGAACATTCCCGTATCTATATGTTTGGCAAGGGCGAGGAAAGAAAGATATATATTGCTTCCGCAGACTTTATGACAAGAAATACCCTTAGACGTGTTGAGGTCGCCACACCTATTCTTGACGAGGATATCAAGTCTCAGATAAGCATGATGTTCGACAAAATGCTTGCAGATAATTGTCAGGCAAGAGAGCTTGACTCTGACGGGGAATATACCCTTGTTTCAGACGGCAAAGAGCCACTCAATTCTCAGGAATTTTTCTATGATCTTGCCTATGAAAGAGCTTCAAAGGCGGAGGTCGAGGATAAATGACCATATTTGCCCTGAAGGGTTCACTTGAAGAAATAACACCGGCACAGTTAAGCGAACAAACTTGCTCGGCTGTGTTTATTACCGACTCTGCTCACGCAGAGGAAACCCTCAGAACGGCGAACATAACCTACGAGGGCGTGATATCCCTGCGTGACGTTGTGTTCTGTAAGATAGAATCACAGCCTTTCTGTCTGGCAGGCACGCTTTCTATCCCCAAGCTTCTTGACATAAAGGGAAGCCGCCACAGGATACAGTTTTTTATCGACAACAAAAACATGGTGATAATAGACGATGAGGAGTTCTCGCTCAGGTTAGTCCAACGCATACAGAGAAGCAGGCATAATCAGGGAGAGAGCAGGGAGCATTTTATCTACAATTTTTTCAGCGAATTTATGCTCCGTGACACCGAGCTTCTTGCGGAACACGAGCAAAAGCTTATGGAGCTTGAGGAAAACGTAAACGATGGCAAGACGGACGATTTTCTTGAAACCATAACGCCTATCAGAAAAGAGCTTCTTATTTTGAGAAGCTACTATGATGAAATAATGGATCTGGGCAGAGAGCTTGAAGAGGACGAGAACGGCTTCTTTGAGAAAAAGCAAAAAAAATATTTCGGCACTATCTCAGACCGTGCCGACAGGCTCATGGGCAGAACTGTACATCTTCTTGAATATGCAACGCAGGTGCGAGACGCTTATCAGTCCCATGTCAATGCTCAGCAGAACAAGAATATGGAGTTTCTTACGGTCATATCCACTATATTTTTCCCTCTGACCCTTATCACGGGCTGGTATGGCATGAACTTTCAGAATATGCCCGAACTTAGAGAGGGGTATCCGGGTGTTATAGCCCTTAGTATAATAGTAGTGATAGTGTGTATAATCTTTTTCAAACGAAAGAAAATGCTTTAAGGCGGACTTTGTTCCGTCTTTTTTCGTGCTAAAGGTCAGAAATGGCGGCAAATTCATATTTCACCTCTTGAATTTGGATAATAATTGTGCTATAATAACTTTATGTTTGCGAAAAGAGGTGACTTGTCTGAATAAAGAATTACTGCTATTGCTGTTGAAGCTGGCAGCAGGCTGTGTCGTAATAATGACCTTTATCGTCATTGCCTGCCTTATCACTCCAAAAATAGCACGATTTATTGAAAAACGTCACCCTGAGCTTGCCGAAAAGGACGATCCCGAAAGGGTGGACGGTGAGAATACAGGGAATGATCCTGAGAACTATAAGGTACAGGGCATATTTGATAAGTCCCACATTGACGGCTGGGATCCCAATTATAAGATATATAACGAGGATATCTATGCTCTTAATTTTAAAAAGAAAAAGAAGAATGTCAGCAGTGAAGCTGTTAAAAAAGACGATGGCAACAAGAATAATGACAATGCCTGAATGATATAAGAAAGAGGTTTTATAAATGGCTAAGGATAAGAAAATGGTTGATGCGATAACCTCCATGGACGAGGATTTCGCAAAGTGGTATACTGATATATGTATGAAGGCTGAGCTTGTTTCATACACAAGCGTAAAGGGCTGTATGGTAATAAGACCTTACGGCTACGCAATATGGGAGAATATCCAACATATACTTGACACAAAGTTCAAGGAGCTTGGTCATGAAAATGTTTGCATGCCTATGTTTATCCCTGAGAGTCTGCTTCAGAAGGAGAAAGACCACGTTGAGGGCTTTGCTCCTGAGGTAGCTTGGGTAACATACGGCGGAAGTGAAAAGCTTGAAGACAGACTTTGCGTAAGACCAACGTCTGAAACGCTTTTCTGCGAGCATTATGCTAATATAGTTCATTCCTACAGAGATCTTCCTAAGCTTTACAATCAGTGGGTATCTGTTGTACGTTGGGAAAAAACAACAAGACCATTTCTTCGTTCAAGAGAGTTCCTGTGGCAGGAGGGTCATACTATCCACGAGACACCTGAGGAGGCTATCGAGGAGACAGAGAGAATGCTCAACATATACGCTGATTTCTGCGAGCAGCAGCTTGCTATGCCGGTCGTAAAGGGCAGAAAGACAGAGAGCGACAAGTTCGCAGGTGCAGAAGCAACATACGCTATCGAGGCTCTTATGCACGACGGCAAGGCTTTGCAGGCAGGCACTTCGCATTACTTTGGCGATGGCTTTGCAAAGGCTTTCGATATCACTTATACTGGAAGAGATAATAAGCTTGCACACCCATTCCAGACATCATGGGGCGTTACGACAAGACTTATCGGTGCAGTTATAATGACACACGGCGACGATAACGGACTTGTTCTGCCACCTGCTGTTGCACCTGTTCAGGTAGTTATCGTACCTATAGCACAGCACAAAGAAGGCGTTCTTGACAAGGCTAACGAGCTTTACAACACGCTTAAAAATGCAGGCATAAGAGTTAAGCTTGACGATTCAGAGCAGTCACCTGGCTGGAAGTTTGCACAGTATGAGATGAAGGGCGTTCCTGTAAGACTTGAAATTGGTCCAAAGGATATTGAGAACGATCAGTGTGTGCTTGTTACAAGACACAACAGAGAAAAGGTATTCTGCAAGCTTGGTGAGCTTGTTGAAACTGTAAATGAAAGACTTCAGGCTGTTCATGATGGCCTTTATGCGAAGGCACTTGAAAACAGAGAAAGACGTACCTATGTTTGCAAGACACTTGACGAGATAACAAAGGCTCTTGAGGAAAAGGGCGACGGCTTTGTTAAGGCAATGTGGTGCGGCGATGAAGCTTGCGAGGATAAGGTAAAGGAACTCACAGGAGTAGGTTCAAGATGTATCCCGTTCGAGCAGGAAGAGATAGCAGATACCTGCGTATGCTGTGGAAAGCCTGCGAAGCATATGGTGCTTTGGGGCAAGGCTTATTAATAGGCTTTTTGGATAAAAAATATCGGGTGGCTGTCAATTTGTTATTGGCAGTCACCCGTTTTTTTGTTTGTGATTTTTAGCTGTTTGCTTGGACAAGACTCTTTATTATCGGTATGATAAGGCAGAGCATATATACTATAGTGGCAGGGTTTGTAAAGACGTATCTGCGACATTCTTTCGGTGTAAGCACGTTTTTGCTGTCATCAATGATAAGCTTTTTAAGGCTTGTGAAAAGCACCATAAAGCCTACCAGTCCTATGACTATCTCAGCAACGCTCATGAAGGTTTCATAGTGTTCAAGCCCTATTGCATCAGATATGGACGAGAAGTTTGCAAGCAGATTGTTTAGACAGTGTATTATAACTGTTGGCAGTATCGAGCCACATTTTGCGGCAATAATAGCGTAAACAAGTCCCGTGCCGAATGCCGAAGCCGCCTGAGGGATATTTCCATGCATAAGTCCGAATGCAAGTGCTGAGAAAAGCACCGCCGCACCCCTTCCGTATGGGCTTAGAGCCGTGAGGATCGCTCCACGGTAGATAAATTCCTCCACGATAGGGGCTATTATCACAACGTATGAGAACTGCACTATTACTGCAAGGGCAGAGGGCTGATGAATGGAAAAATCGCTTGTGGGAACTGTCACTCCGTTTTGACCAAGTATACCCGTGAGGATAGATATGAGCTGTGACAGCAGAATGTTTATCACAAAGCAGGCTGAAAACCATTTTAACCCTTTTACTGCCGTGCCTTTTTTCGGCTTTATGAAGCTTGATTCTCGTTTCCTGAAAAGTATAGCAAAAACTATCCCAAAAACAAGCACGCTCATAAGAGTGATAAACAAATTTGCCGTCATGGAAAAAGTAGTTGAGCTTATAAAAGCGGTCTGCTTTTTCAGATAGCTGAGAACTGCCGAGTAGCTAAGAGTGAATTTTCCTGAGTGGTAAGTGTATGCAACGTAAAAGAATAACACTGCGAATATCCTGTTCAGCAGGTTGTATAAAATGAGCAGAAGTGAAATTTTCACGCAATCTATAGTAAGAAGTTTCTTTTTCTGCTGTTTTTCAGGGGTCAGCAGAGAAACAGACTTTTTGGTAGTCAAATATTATTCCTCCCTTGTTCGGTCTTATCTATATATTATAGCACACAACATGGTGCTTTTGCAAATGGTATTTTGTCAGGTATGTGATGAAATGTTATGGATTTGTAAATAAATAAGAGAAATTTTGTGATAACTATTGCATTTTATCAACCTTGTTGTATAATATAATTAGCACTCAAATAGATAGAGTGCTAATTATATGGAACAGTATTCAAAGAAAGTAAAATATTATTAAGGAAAGGTCGAGATTTTATGCAGACAAAAGAATTTAAGGCAGAATCCAAAAGACTGCTTGATATGATGATCAATTCGATCTACACTCATAAGGAGATTTTTCTCAGAGAGATAATCTCAAATGCAAGCGACGCTATTGATAAGCTGTATTTCAAGTCCTTGACAGACACTTCTGTGGGAATGAAAAAGAGCGACTTCGCTATCAATATCGCTATCGACAAGGAAAACAGAACGCTTACAGTTTCTGATAACGGCATCGGTATGACCGAGGAGGATCTTGAAAACAACCTTGGTACTATCGCAAACTCAGGCTCGTTCGCTTTCAAGAAAGACAATGACCTTGGGGACGATGTTGATATCATCGGTCAGTTCGGTGTAGGTTTCTATTCTACTTTTATGGTAGCAAAGGAAGTTACCGTTGTAACAAAGGCTTTTGGCAGCGATCAGGCTTACAAGTGGACATCTGACGGTGTTGAGGGCTACACAATAGAAGAGTGTGACAAGCCTGACGGCGTTGGCACAACTATCACACTTAAACTCAAGGACGATACTGATGACGAGAAGTATTCAACATATCTTGATCAGTATCAGATACAGTCGCTTGTAAAGAAATATTCTGACTACATCAGATTCCCTATCAGAATGGAAGTCGAGCATACTCATTATAATGAGGAGGGTAAAGAGCCTGAGGTACATAAGGCTATCGAAACTCTTAACAGCATGACCCCTATCTGGAAGAAGAACAAGAGCGAGCTAAAGGACGAGGATTACAACAACTTCTATATGGAGAAGTTCGGTGACTATGAGCCACCTGTTGCACATATCCATTCAAAGAACGAGGGCGTTGCAACATATGACGCACTGCTTTATATACCTGCTCGTGCGCCTTTTGACTATTACTCAAAGGACTATGAAAAGGGACTCCAGCTTTATTCAAGCGGTGTAATGATAATGGAAAAGTGTGCAGACCTGCTTCCTGACTGGTTCAGCTTTGTAAAGGGCGTTGTTGACTCTGAGGATCTCTCACTGAACATCTCCCGTGAGCTTTTACAGCAGGACAGACAGCTCAAGATAATCGCAAAGAACCTTGAAAAGTCCATAAAGAACAAGCTTGCAAAGCTTCTGAAAAACGACCGTGAGAAGTATGAGAAGTTCTACAGCGTATTCGGGCTTCAGTTTAAGTTTGGCATTTATCAGTCATACGGCGCTGCAAACGAAACTCTGAAAGATCTCCTTATGTTCCCGTCCTCATTTGACGGCAAGAACGTTACACTCAAAGAGTATGTTTCAAGAATGAAAGAAGATCAGAAAGAGATCTATTATGCCTGCGGCGAAACAAAGGAAAGGATCGAAATGCTCCCTCAGCTTGAAAAGATCAAGGATAAGGGCTATGAAGTTCTTTACTTTACACAGGACGTTGACGAGTTCGCTATCAAGGTGATGATAAACTATGACGGCAAGCCTTTCAAGTCCATAAGCGACGCTGATCTCGACCTTGACACAGAGGAAGAAAAGGAAGAGGCTAAAAAGCTTGACGAAGAGAACAAGGATATGTTCGCTTTCATGCAGGAAGCTATCGCTGACAAGGTAAAGACTGTTCGTCTTTCAAAGAAGCTTAAAACTCACCCTGTTTGTCTTTCATCAGACGGCAGCATAACTATCGAAATGGAGAAGGTCCTCAACGCTATGCCTCAGAATGACGGCAATAAGGTAAAGGCTGAAAAGGCACTGGAGATAAATCCAAACCACCCTATCTTTGAAAAGCTGAAAGACCTCTATGCTAACGATAAGGACAAGCTGAAAGACTATGCAAAGCTTCTTTACGATCAGGCATTGCTTATCGAGGGCATGTCTATCGACAACCCTGTTGAGTTTGCAAACCTTGTTTGCGAGCTTATGACAAAGTAATAAAGCTATACAGATACTCTCTTAACATACCGAAAGCCGTGGGAACAGTAGTGTTTCCACGGCTTTTTGTACTTTTCAGGCTGATAATTGTAGGTTTTATACAAAACAAAATGAGTTTATTTGTTAAAAAAACAGATTCAGAAAACAAATTTTATGTGTGCTGTTGACAAATAAATATAGGTGTGTTAATATAATTATAGTGAAATTGATACATAACATCTTTTATTGGAGTGTTACCTTTCATTTATAGACTGGGCATGACCAACTTTGTACGGACATATTGTGTGAGTTCGTATTAAGGTTGGTTTTTTTATTTTATAGGGGGATTTTTAATGAAAATAATCAAGGTGATAAATAATAACACCGTAAGCGTCATAGACGATAAAGGAAAAGAGCAGATAATCTCAGGCAAGGGGATAGGCTTCGGAAAAAAATACGGCGACGAGCCTGATAAGGATAAGATTAAGAAAATGTATCTTGTCACAGACTCAGAGCTTAGAAAAAGGCTTATCGAGTGCCTGACCGAGATACCATATGAGCATATAAAGCTTACGGCAGATCTTGTGGACTATATTTCTTCACATATCGACGGACAGCTAAACGAGTCGCTCATAATAACACTTTCAGACCACATCTCATTTGCCATTGAAAGAAAAAAGCAGGGGCTTGAATTTGATAATCCTCTCATGGACGCCATAAGCGATTGCTTTCCTAAAGAGCTGGCTCTTGGAAGATATTGCGTGGCGGAGATATACCAGCGTTTGGGCGTTGAGCTGAGGGGTGATGAAGCGGGCTTTATCGCAATGCACATAATAAACGCAAGGCTCGGCACAAAAATGGAACAGATACAGGATATCACTAAAATGGTGAACAACTGTGCTGAGATAGCGGACGCTTGTCTGGCAGGGAAGATAAACAAGAACTCGGTGGCATATGAAAGATTTCTTGTGCATTTAAAATATCTTGCGAAAAGACTCTTCAAATCTCAGGAGCTTCCTAATGTTCTCAGCAGGGACGAGGAGTTCGCTGATATCATAAAAAAGAAATTCAAAAAGCAGTATAAATGCGCAAAGCATATGCAGGATCATATTTTGAAGAATTATGCTAAAACTATATCGGAAGATGAAATGATAACTCTTTCGATTCATCTGAAGAAAATAAGTGGATAGGCATTATTGCCACAGCTTATATATAATGTATTCGCTGCGGTATTATCATTAACGGTACCATAATGATAATTCGCCTGAGATATAATTTTTTGGAGGATATTATTATTATGAAGGATAAAATTTTCGGCGTATTGCAGCGTGTGGGACGCTCTTTCATGCTCCCTATTGCACTGCTGCCGGTGGCGGGTCTGCTTCTTGGAATAGGCAGTTCTTTCACCAACGCCACAACTATCGAAACCTATCATCTTGGCAAATTCATCTATGAGGGCGGTGTGCTTTACACTATACTTGACATAATGAGCAAAACGGGAAGCGCCGTTTTCGATAACCTTGCGCTTCTGTTTGCAATGGGCGTTGCTATCGGAATGGCAAAGAAGGAAAAAGAAGTCGCAGCTCTTTCGGGTGCTATCGCCTATATCGTAATGAACACCACTATCAGCGCACTTATCACCGCAAAGGGCGGCGTTGAGGCAATGGCAGAAAACTCCACAACGTCAGTGCTTGGTATCACCACGCTGCAAATGGGCGTTTTCGGCGGTATCCTTGTAGGACTTGGCGTTGCGGCACTGCACAACAAGTTCTATAAAACAGAACTTCCGCAGGTGCTCTCATTCTTCGGCGGAACAAGATTTGTTCCTATCGTTTCAACTGTCACATACCTTATCGTTGGTATCATAATGTTCTATCTGTGGCCTATAGTACAGCTTGGTATCTCAAAGCTTGGCGTGCTTGTACTCAACTCAGGCTATGCAGGCACTTGGATATATGGAATACTTGAACGTGCTCTTATCCCGTTCGGACTTCATCACGTTTTCTATATGCCTTTCTGGCAGACAGAGCTTGGCGGCTCGATGATGATAGACGGCAACATGGTGGCAGGCGCACAGAACATCTTCTTTGCAGAGCTTGCTTCAAAGTCAACAGAAGTTTTCTCAGTATCGGCAACAAGATTTATGGCAGGAAAATTCCCGTTCATGATATTTGGTCTTCCTGCTGCAGCATTTGCAATGTACAAAACTGCTCGTCCTGAAAAGAAAAAGGTAGTAGGAAGCTTGCTTCTGTCAGCGGCTCTTACTTCAATGATAACAGGTATCACAGAGCCTTTGGAGTTCACATTTCTGTTTGTTGCTCCTCTTATGTACGCTGTTCATTGTGTATTGGCAGGACTTTCCTATATGCTTATGCACATTCTTAACGTTGGCGTTGGAATGACGTTCTCAGGCGGTCTTATAGACATGACCCTTTTCGGAATTTTGCAGGGCAACGCAAAGACCCACTGGATATGGATAGTTGTTGTGGGGCTTATCTATGCAGTTGTTTACTACTTTGTGTTCTACTTTATGATAACAAAGATGAATCTTAAAACACCTGGCAGAGAGCCTGATGACGTTGAACCTAAGCTTTATCGCAGAAGCGACGTGAACGAGGCTAAGGCGGCAAAGGTAAAGAGCACAGACAAGAGGGCTTCAGACGTTGTAAGCGCAATAATACTCAAAGGTCTTGGGGGTAAAGATAACCTTTCAGACGTTGACTGCTGTGCAACAAGACTTAGAGTTACAGTAAATGACGCCTCAAAGGTCATGGACGATATGCTCAAGGCCAGCGGTGCTTCAGGCGTTATCCACAAGGGCAACGGCGTTCAGGTCATTTACGGACCAAAGGTCTCAGTTATAAAATCAGACCTTGAGGATTTTATCGATTCGCCACACAGCGATGACCCTGACAGCATTATCGGCACTGAGAAAGCTTCTGATAAAATAGAAGAAAAACCGCAGACCGAGAGTGCAGAAAATGCAGACACAAATGGCAAGACAATAACGCTTTACTCCCACATGAACGGCACTGCCGTTAAGCTTGAGGACGTTGAGGACGAGGTGTTCTCACAAAAGATACTGGGCGAGGGCGCAGCCGTTGAGCCGTCAGAGGGCAAGCTTTATGCTCCATGCGACGGAAAGATAGACAGCGTTTTTGACACAAAGCATGCCGTAAATATGGTATCGCACGATGGAGTGGAGATACTTCTCCATATCGGTATCGACACTGTAAAGCTTGGCGGACAGTATTTTGAAGCCCATGTCAGTGACGGTCAGGAGGTCAAGAAAGGCGACCTGCTCATAAGCTTTGATATGGATAAGATAAAAGCCGCAGGCTATAAGGTGACAACGCCTTTGATAATAGGCAACACGGACGATTATGCGTCTGTTGAACCTGTTGCACAAAACAGCGTTTCGGCAGGAGATATGATCTTGAAGATAAAATAATTATTTGGAGGTATTCATCATGAAAACATTTAGCTACACTATCACAGACGAAGTTGGTATCCACGCAAGACCGGCTGGACTTCTTGCAAAGAAAGCAAAGGAGTTCGAGAGCGTTTGCACTATCGAAAAGGGCGGAAAGAGCGTGAACATCACAAAGCTTATGGCTCTTATGGGTCTTGGCGTTAAGCAGGGCGATACTGTTACTGTTACCTGCGATGGTGCAGACGAGGACAAGGCTTCCGAAGCACTCAAGGCATTTTTTGAGGAAACACTTTAATTATTATCTGTCAGCTGGGCGGTAAAAGCCGTCCAGCCGACGGGACGTTTCTGCGGCGTGTTCGTAGGGGCGTCCCATCGGCTGGAAAAAGCGTGAAAAATAATAAGATCTATGAGAAAAGGGGCGAATATTTATGACTAAGTATACAGGAAAAGGCGTTTACGGTGCGGTAGCAATGGGTAAGATCTCAGTATTCAAAAAGCAGGATACCGCTATAAAACGTATTCACACAGAAGACAGCGAGGGGGAAAAGAAACGAGTTGCCAAAGCTAAGCAGGCAGCCACAGAACAGCTCCAGAGCATTTATGACAAGGCTCTCAGGGAGGTGGGCGAAACAAATGCTCAGATCTTTGAGATACACATGATGATGCTTGAAGATGATGATTATAACGAGTCCATAGAGAATATCATCGACAGCCAGAAGGTCAACGCAGAATATGCAGTGGCAGTGACGGCAGACAACTTTGCGGAGATGTTCGCATCAATGGACGATCCTTATATGCAGGCAAGAGCCGCAGATGTAAAGGATATTTCCAACAGGATCATCGCAAACCTCACGGGCAATGTCAGCGACGGCTCAGCAGGTGACGACAAGATGATAGTTTGTGCTGATGATCTTGCACCAAGCGAAACTATATCTCTTGATAAAGACAAGGTGCTTGCCTTCGTTACTGCACATGGCTCATCAAATTCACATACAGCTATCCTTGCAAGAAATATGAACATACCTGCGGTAATAGGCGTAGGAAGCAAATTCCTGTCAGAAATAAAGGACGGCGACTTTACTATTGTTGACGGTTTTACAGGGGAGATATTCGTTGACCCAGATGAAAAGACCACCGCTGAGCTTACCGCAAAGCAGAAAGCAGACGAGGAGAAAAAGCGTCTTTTGCAGACCCTCAAAGGCAAGGAGAATGTCACAAAGGACGGTAAAAAGATAAACATTTATGCAAATATCGGAAGCGTTGACAACATCGGTGCTGTGCTTCTCAATGACGCAGGAGGAATAGGTCTTTTCAGAAGCGAGTTTCTCTATCTTGAAAACTCAGATTTCCCTACAGAGGAACAGCAGTTTCATGCTTATAAGCGTGTTCTTGAGAGCATGGCAGGAAAAAAGGTCATCATAAGAACGCTCGATATCGGTGCTGACAAGCAGGTGGATTATTTTGGTCTGAAAAAAGAGGAAAACCCAGCTTTGGGATACAGAGCAATAAGAATTTGTCTTACAAGACCTGAGATATTCAAAACTCAGCTCAGAGCGCTTTTCAGAGCTTCCGTATATGGCAATCTTGGCATAATGTTCCCTATGATAACAAGCGTTTCAGAGGTAGAAAAAGCCCTTACTATGTGTGGTGAAGTCAAGGCTGAGCTTAAAGAACAGGGTATAACAGTTTCTGACAGCGTTGAGCTTGGCATCATGATAGAGACCCCTGCGGCGGCTATCATAAGCGATAAGCTTGCAAAGCTTGTGGACTTTTTCAGCGTTGGCACTAATGACCTCACTCAGTATACCCTTGCTTGCGACAGACAGAACCCTGATATAGAGCAGTTCTGCGACACTCACCATGAGGCTATACTTAGACTTATTGAAATGTCTGCAGAGAATGCCCACAAGAACGGCGCATGGATAGGTATATGCGGTGAGCTTGCGGCTGACACTACTCTCACAGAAACCTTCCTGAGAATGGGCATTGACGAGCTTTCAGTTTCTCCGACCTTTGTTCTTAAGGTAAGGGACGCTGTAAGAAATATTGACCTCTCCAAATAATTTCTCATAGATCTTCACGCAAAGAACGCATCCTCGTTCATATGGACGGGGGTGTGTTCTTTTATTTGACAGATATGCTTTAATGTGCTAAAATATCTTATCGGCACAATCGTGTTTGTACATAAGTTTGTTATCAATGCACAAAAAATAAAAGTAAAATTTGTATACTATTTTGCCATAAAATCTCCCGTGCAGAATCGTATATAAGTTATCGAGGGGTGTGAAAGACTTGACCGACACTGAGTTCGATTTCAGGGTGGAGCTGATCCTGAAAAATGACAAAAACGGGCTTAGGGAGATCTATCAATGCTACGGCAAGGTGATATATAACATCATGCTTGACATTGTGAAAAGTCCTCAGGACGCTGAGGACCTGACATCAGATTTTTTCCTAAAGCTATGGGACACCGCAGGTCAGTACCGAAAGGGAACGGGGCATAAGCGATATCTGACTGTAATGGCGAAAAATCTCGCTCTTGACTTTATCAGAAAAAGGCGGCACGAAACGCCGACCCTTGATGATGATGAAGCAGGGCACAAAGAACAGCAGGACAGTATGCGGGTAGACGACGATGTGATCGGAAAGCTCACCTTCGAGGAGGCTTTGAAGCTGCTTTCAGAGGGCGAAAGGGATATCCTGAACATGAGGCTTGGAATGGATATGACATTTCGTGAGATAAGTCGGGCAGTGGGGAAGCCGCTGGGTACTGTCACATGGAAATACCGTCAGGCTGTTTTCAAACTAAAAAAGACCATAAAGGAGGACAGTATCTATGGCTAAGAACATAAAATTTCTTTACAAAAAGCATATTTCTGATACTGCCCCTGACATGGAAAAGCTCTGGGACAGGATAGAGGGACAGCTTGAAAACAAAACGGACAAAGATCAGACACAGATAAAAGTAAGCCGCAGAAATTACAGAAAATTTGCAGCGGCAGCAGCCTCGCTCGTGCTTATTATCGGCGGCGTAAGCCTTTACGCCGATATCCGCTCAGAGTCGGACAGTGTTTCAAAGCATAGCGTAGAAACGGCTGACAAGGCTAGGCTTGAAAACAGAGAAGAAAAGACATACGAACAGCTCAGTTTCAGCCACACAGACACAAAGGCTTATGAGGACAGCTACATTCCAAAGGGCGATGATTATTTCACAGAGGACAGCGTTCTGGAAGATACAGACTTCTTTGCAGATGTGACAGTGCTTTCAGCAAGGCTCGACAGCGACAGCGCACATTACACCCTGAGAATAAACAGCCTTGTATCAAAGACAGGAGAAGAAAGCAAAACAAATATCACCATTGAAAGCTCTACCCCTTATATCATGCAGGAAAACAGAGAATATTTCATACCACTGAGGAAAGAAAACGGCACTTATTCTATGGCCTTTGAAAATGCACCTCAGATAGAAATTTCTCTTGACGGGGATATAGTTTTTCAAAACGGTTGGAAAAGTCTTGACGATGATTCGGGTATTCTTAAAGACTCGCAGAAAAGCAAGAACGATTATTTCTATGACCGAATGAGATATTCCTCGAAAAACGATCTGCAAGACCTGCTTGCTAAGTGGAGGACTATGTAGCTAACAACGCAAGGGCATATCGCCCACGCTATTTTACGGGAGATGACAGCTATGAAAAAGACAACTTCAAACAGCATAAAAAGAAACTTGACCATGACTCTGTCGCTTATGATGACGGCGACAATGCTTGCTTCATGCGGAAGCGGTTATGACGGCTCGGAGAGCAGAAAGAGCGGCAGCTATAACAATGAAAGAACAACTGCGGAAAACTACAGATACAGCAATGTTACAGCCGGAGATACTGACGGCACGGCGAATATAGGAGGGGGTTACAATACCGAGGAATATAACCATCTGACGGAAAACGGCTATAAGCTTGTTTCAGACGAACCGTTTTCCACCTTTTCCACAGACATTGACACTGCTTCCTATACAAACGTGAGAAGAATGATAAACGACGGCTGGGAGGTCGACCCTGACGCTGTGAGAACAGAGGAGTTCATAAACTATTTCAAGTATGACTATGAAAAGCCTACGGAGGGTGCGGTGTCTATAAATACCGAGCTTTCCGATTGTCCTTGGAACAGTGAAGCAAAGCTTATGCTGGTGGGGCTTCAGGCAAGGGAAGCAAAGGTCAAGGACGTTCCTACAAACCTTGTTTTCCTCATAGACGTGAGCGGCTCAATGGAGGACGAGGATAAGCTTCCTCTTGTTCAGCAGGCTTTCTCAATGCTTGCTGAAAACCTTGGGGCTGATGACAGAGTGTCTATCGTCACTTATGCAGGCAGCGACAGCGTTGTTCTTGAGGGCGAAAGTGGCGACAACAGCGAGGAGATAGTTTCAGCACTTAACAGCCTGTCAGCAGGCGGCTCGACAGCAGGTGCGGCAGGAATTACCACAGCTTACAAGCTTGCAGAGGAGTATTTCATAGAGGACGGCAACAACAGAGTTATCCTTGCAACTGACGGCGATCTGAACGTTGGTCTGTCAAGTGAAGAAGAGCTTACCGACCTTATATCACAAAAGCGTGACTCAGGGGTATATCTCTCAGTGCTTGGCTTCGGCTCAGGAAACTATAAGGATAACAGGCTTGAAGCCCTTGCTGATAACGGCAACGGAAACTATGCTTATATCGACAGCGTTGACGAAGCAAAAAGAGTGCTTGTAACAGAAATGAGCGGAACTCTTTTCACTGTCGCAAAGGACGCAAAGGTGCAGATAGAGTTTAATCCCGAAAATGTTTCAGCATACAGGCTGGTGGGCTATGAAAACAGACTTCTCAATGACGAGGACTTTGAGGACGATACAAAGGACGCAGGCGATATCGGCTCGGGTCAGCAGGTCACGGTTTTGTATGAGATAGTGCCAAATAACGGCAATGAAAAGTCGCTGAAATATCAGGATAACGAGAGCAAGGCTGAAACCAACGAGCTCAGCGGAGAAATGCTCACAGTTTCAGTGAGGTATAAAGACCCGGAGGCGAGCGAAAGCAAGCTTATAGACAAGTCTGTTATGTGTTCTGACTATACAGAGGCTGTGTCACAGAATTTTGCAAAGGCTTGCTCTGCGGCAGAGTTTGCAATGGTGCTTAGAAACAGCGACTATGCAAGCGGTCTTACCGCTCAGGGCGTTGTGGATTATATGGAACAAAACAATGTTGACAACAGCGAGCTTTTTGAACTCATATACAAATATATGCAAAACGGCACAGGCAGCGAGGCAAGCTACTGGTAAAAAACTAAATTGAGGGGTGTTGCATGGTCAGCACCCCTTTGGACCATAAAATTTACCTCTTGCATAGAAATCTGCACCTGTCAGCCAAAAGAGGTTTACATGAAAAGAAAAATAGATTATAATAAGGCTGTCAGATAAAACGGGGGTGAAAGCGTGAAGGTCAGGATAGAGATAGACGAGAATATGTCTGAAGACGAGATAGTCATAAGGTGCGCCCAGCCCGATGAACGTGTGCTTAAAATGAAAAGGGCGGCTGAGTCCGCTGAGAGCGAGCCTGAGATAGCTTTTTTCAAAGACGCAGTTCAGTTCTATCCTCCCCTTGATTCCATACTGTTTTTTGAAACAGGGGAACATAATCTTAACGCTCATACCTCTGACGACGTTTTTCAAGTGAAAATGAAACTTTTCGAGCTTGAAGAGATACTTCCGAGAAAATTCGTGAGAGTGTCAAAATCCGCTATCGTGAATGTAAAGCACATCTATTCCGTTGAGCGAAACATAACCTCTGCAAGCCTTATAAGCTTTGCAGGCACTCACAAACAGCTTTACGCCTCACGAAGCTATTACAAGCTTTTGAAGCTCAGACTTGGAGAAAGGAGATTTCTATGAAAAACAAAAATCTTATATGGGGCTTGTTCTTTATCCTTGCAGGCGTTGCGCTTATCCTTGACCGCACAGGTCTGCTTGGAAGTGTAAGCGTGTGGAGCGTTGTGATCTCACTGCTTCTCGTTCCTGTTATCGTAACGAGCGTCAGACATCTTAACTTCTGGGGAATATTCTTCCCTATAGCTATCATGGCGATACTCTTTGACGAAACTCTCGGTATCGAGAAGTTCACCCCATGGCCTGTTTTGGGTGCGGCACTGCTTCTCAGCGTGGGATTTTCATTTATTTTCCCTTACCGCTACAGGTTTACCCAAAGCAAGTGGACCACTCACACTACCGATAATCCTGCGTGGGATAAATCCTCAGACAACGGGGAATATGTGCGTATCGACGCAAAATTTTCAGGCTGCACAAAGTATATAACCTCAAAGGTGTTGAAAAGAGTTGACATAAGCTGCCGTTACAGCGGTATGGAGGTGTACTTTGATTCTGCCGATATGGCAGGAAACGAAGTCGAGCTGAATGTTGATGTGCTTTGCGGCGGAGTGGAGCTTTATATCCCGAAGAACTGGGGCATAAAGGTGGAAGCCGACTGCGTTCTTGGCGGAATAGACCAGCCTAACGGAGCCTATGATGAAAAAGAAAAGATCCTTATCATAAAGGGCAGAGCAAAGATCGCAGGAATAGATATAACATATGTTTAGTCTTATGTGAAAGAACAAAAGTAAAAGGCGCTGTAAAAAAAAGCGCAACAAAGCCCGTGGATTTC
>UMII01028828.1_pt1 | contig 34289 bp, 23 predicted proteins | sample 1965731 | NCBI WGS metagenome assembly UMII01 (sample SAMEA4836118, study PRJEB28245) | human gut metagenome | biome: gut microbiome; material: fecal sample | place: Denmark | collected 2008
CGCCGCGAGAAGGCCGTGCTGCTGCATAACCGCCGTGGTTTTGCTCCGTTTTTGATGTGCCGCGAATGCGGCTGCGTGCCCACCTGCAACCACTGCTCCACCGCTCTCACGTACCACGAGCGCACGCACACGCTGCAGTGCCACACCTGCGGATCGTCCTGGCGCGTGCAGCCGTATCCCGCGCCCACGAGCCGTTGCCCCAAATGTGGCAGTCGCTACCTGGCAAAAATGGGCCTTGGCACGCAGCAGATCGAGGACGCATTGCATCAGATGCTTCCCGAGGACGTCGCCATTATTCGTATGGATGCCGATTCCACGCGCGGCAAGGATGCGCACAAAAAGCTGCTCGAGCAGTTCGATGCAGCGGATTGCGCCGTGTTGCTGGGCACCCAAATGATCGCAAAGGGTCTCGACTTTCCCGAGGTCACGCTCGTGGGCGTGGTCAATGCCGATTTTGCCCTCAAGCTGCCGGATTTCCGCGCAGGGGAGCGCGCCTACGACCTGCTGGAACAGGTGGCGGGCCGTGCCGGTCGAGGCGATCGCCCCGGCGAGGTGATCATCCAGACCTACCTGCCCGAGGATCCGGTCATTCGCGCCGTCGCTGAGCACGACCGTTCGATCTTTACCGACTACGACCTGGATCAGCGCCGCGATGCGCTGTACCCGCCGTTTGTTCGCCTGGTCAACATTTTGGTGTGGGCGGCGAACCGAGACGACGCGCAGGACTACATCGGGCGCATCGCAAAGCTCCTCAAGCGCCGCTGGCATGCCGCCGCGCCCGACTTTTTGCGGACGGGGAGTGCCGTGCCGCAGGTGCTGGGCCCGGCTTCGTGTGTAATCGAGAGAGCCAAGGACCGTTATCGCTTCCACCTGCTTGTGAAGTCGCCCGTGGGGTACCATGTCTCTGATGATATCGACACCTGCCTCAAAGAGGTGGGCTCCGTGAGCGGCGTGAGCGTGAGCGTTGACGTCGACGCCTATGATTTGATGTAACAACCCGAAAGGATGGCCATGGAAGCCAACGGAATCGTACTGTCGCCCGACCCTCGTCTGCGCCAGGAGTGCGCCGTCATCGAGGAGATCACCCCGGCAATCGAAGCGCTTGCCGAGAAGATGAAGAAGATGATGTTCGAGAACGGTGGCTGCGGCCTGGCTGCTCCGCAGATCGGCGAGCTCATCCAGCTCGTCACCATCGACTGCGACTACAGCGACAAGAACGACTACGACCCGTACGTGCTCATTAATCCCGTCATTGTTGAGCAGAGCGACCATCTGGTGCCCTTTAGCGAGGGCTGCCTTTCCATTCCTGGCATTAGCTGCGAGATCGAGCGTCCCGACCATGTCGTCGTAGAGGCATATGACCTGGACGCCAACCTGATCCGCTACGAGGCCACGGGCGACCTGTTCTGCGTGTGCCTGCAGCACGAGATCGATCACCTGCACGGCAACACCATGTTCGAGCGACTGAAGCCCATGCAGAGGCTCAAGGCCGTCAAGGAGTACCAGGACGCCCTGGCCCGCGGCGCTCGACCGGGCGAGACGGAGTAGGTCCCACCGTCCCCGGTGCTGAGCGCCCACATATCATCCCGTGCTCAAACATTCTCGCTTTGCTGCGAAACTGCGCGCGGGACGATATGTGGGCGCTCAGCACCGGGGACTGCGTTGTTCTGGCTCGGTTCGCCCGGGTGCCGTTGGGCCAGGGATGGGCGTCTTCGCTGATAATGCCTTTGTTGAGAGAGCTGCTTTTATTGCGGCTCTTTCTTTGGTTTTGGGTATATTTGTTCTTGTTGAATTGTTCTTGCGGATGGGCCGGGTACTTGGCTTTCCGCTGTTCTTTGTAGCCGTCTCGGCTTTGGTTGAGAGGAGACGATCTTTATGCGTATTGTGTTTATGGGTACGCCTGATTTTGCTGTGCCTTCGCTGACTTCGCTTGTTGAGGCTGGGAATGAGATTGCGCTTGTTGTTACTCGTCCTGATGCTGTTCGTGGGCGTGGTAAGAAGCTCGAGCCTTCTCCTGTTAAGGCCAAGGCGCTTGAGCTGGGGTTGCCGGTTGTTGAGGCTAATCGTATGACGGCCGAGGTTGTTGAGGCGCTCCAAGCTGCGCAAGCCGATATTTTCTGTGTGGCTGCCTATGGTTGCATTTTGCCCGATGAGGTGCTGCATATGGCGCCGCTTGGTATTGTGAATGTCCATGCTTCGCTGCTGCCTCGTTGGCGCGGCGCTGCTCCTATTCAGCGTGCCATTCTTGCTGGTGACGAGGTTGCCGGCGTTTCCATTATGCGTATTGGGCATGGCGTGGATACCGGCGCTTATTGTGCGCAGGCCTCGATCTCGGTTGCCGGTAAGCATGCCGAGGCACTGACTATGGAGCTTGGCGAGCTGGGCGGTAAGCTGCTGGCCGATACGCTGCCCTCGCTTGCCGATGACACGGCGGTGTGGACCGAGCAGGATGAGTCTCTTGTCACGCATGCTGCCAAGATTTCCAAGCAGGAGATGCGTCTGGATCCGCAAATGGCGGCGCTTGATTGCGTGCGTCATGTGCTGGCCTCGTCCGATACCGCGCCTGCTCGTTGCGTGATTGCCGGCAAGACCGTGCGCGTGCTCGATGCTGCGCCGGCTGATGTGTCGCTTGGCGAGGGTCAGGTTCTCGTTAAGGCCAAGCGTGTTTACCTGGGTCTTTCCGATGGCTCGGTTGAGTTGCTCGAGGTTAAGCCCGATGGCAAGCGTGCTATGGCTGCTTCTGCCTGGGCTGCCGGCCTGCAGGGTGCCGATCTTTCGTGGGGTGTTTTGTCATGAGCAAGCTGTCTCCCGCGCGCAAGCTTGCGCTCGATGTGCTAATGGAGGCCGATCGCCGCGGCATGTATGCGCGCGACGTGCTGTCCTCTCGCGCATCGGCCAAGGCTATTGACCAGCGTGATTCCGCTTTTGCTGCCCGCTTGGCGCTGGGTGTTGCCGCCACGCAGGGTATTTTGGACGAGCTGCTCGATCAGTTTCTTGATAAGCCTAAAAAGGTTGCGCCGCGTGTTCGCATGGCGCTTCGTATCTCGGCCTTCGAAATGCTCTATCTGCATACCCCGGGCCGCGTTGCCGTAAGTCAGGGTGTTGAGCTAGTTCGCAGCGGAGCTAAGTCTGCCGCTGGTCTTGCCAATGCCGTGCTGCACAAGGTTGCGGATAACGTTGAGGACTTTGCCACGGCATCCGACGCGGATGAGCCCGAGCGACGCTTGGTTCGTCTGTCGCGCCTGATGGGTCTGCCGCGTTGGCTGTGCGCTCGCATTATGGCGTCGTTTGACACGCCGGAGGGTGCACTTAACTTTGCAGGCAATCTGGCCCCCGCGCCGCTGGCCCTGCATGAGAACGCCTTTGCGACCAAGCTCGATCCGTATATCTCGCAGCTCGTCGCGCCTGTCTTCCCGGGCTGCCATGCCCCGGTTGATGCCCAGGTTACCGTTGCTTCGGGTGTGTTTGAGCGTGCTGCCGCGGTGGCATCTGACCTCAACGCGCAGCTTATCGCCACAGCTGCCACGCGCCCTGGAAGCTGCCTTGAGATTGGTGCCGGTCGTGGCACCAAGACCTATGTGATGATGTGCCAGGCCAAGCGTGCCGGTTATGAGCGTCAGCATACCGCTCTCGATCTGCACGACCGCAAGTGCGACCTGAATCTCGCACGTCTGCACAAGGCCGGTATCCAGGGTGTTCGCACCGTCTCGGGCGATGCCTGCGAGCTTGATGAGGTGCTCACATCGTTTGATGCCATGCTTGGCAAGCCGGTTAAGTTCGACACGGTCTTTATCGATGCGCCGTGCTCTGGCACCGGCACCATGCGTCGTCATCCCGAGATCCCGTGGCGTCTGACCGAAAGGGATGTGACGGTTGAGCTGCCCAAACTGCAGCTGACGATGCTCAAAGAGGCTGCTGCGCGCGTGGCTGCCGGCGGCGAGCTCATCTATGCGACGTGCTCGGTCTTCGACGAGGAGAACACGCAGGTCGTGGACGCGTTCCTTGCTTCTCCCGAGGGTGCCTGCTTTAGCGTGGCACTGCTCTCCGAGGCGCAGATTTTGCAACTCCCGGAGTTCGATCAGGCTAAGAAGCTCGTATCCGTACGCCAGAACGAACGAGGCCTCTTCCAAAGCGTGCCGGTAAACGCCGATTCCTACGACGGCCACTTCTGCGCCAGGCTGGTCCACAAGTAATGACTAAGTTGCGGTGAAATAGGGATTGAATAGCGGCTTCTGCCCGCCAAACAGTCCTTATTTCACCGCAACTCATAAGGAAACCTGGGTAGATTATTAGCTACTCATAGCTCAAAGAAATAGCCCCGCGATCGGTGTTGATCGCGGGCCGCGTTGTTTCTAGTGGCTATGCGGGCAGTTGGCGCAGCAGCCGCTGGTGGCGCTGGTGCTGGCACCGCCGCTTCGCTGGTCGGTGTTGTAGAAACCGCTGCCCTCAAATTTAATGCCGCTGGCCGAGAACGTTTTGGCCGCCGGGGCACCGCAGCTCGGGCACACGACCTCGGGAGTCTCGGACATGGGATGCTCAACCTCAAACACGTTTCCGCAGCTCGAGCACTTGTAATCGTAGCGCGCCATAATACTTCCTTTTCAGCACAAAGCGGGCAGATTACTCTGCCCGCAAAAATTCAAACGTCTGTAACTGTACCCTATATCGGGTGTTTTATCACGCTTCGCCCCAGAATCTATGGGTGTTGCGCAGGAGCTGTGCAGTTTTGCTCTCGGCGGCAGCAACGTCGGCTTCGTCAGCCTGCCAAGTCCAGTTGCCCGTGGCAACGCCCGGTACGTTCATGCGCGCGTCGTCCCCAAACCCCAGGATATCCTGTAGCGGCATCATCACCAGGGGAGCGTCGCTTGCCAGCGCGTCGCTCATCAGCTTGGCCGCCACCTCAACACCGCTCGGCTCGTCGCCGCCCGCAAAGGAACGCGTGCACCAACCGGCCAGCGTCGACGTATCGTGCGTCGAGGTGTACAGAATCTTGCCGGGCGTGGGATGCACACCGCAGCGAACGTCGTAGTCGCTAAACTCCAGTACGTCCATGCCAGGGAAGCCGCAGGTCGAAGCCATCGCACGTACACCAGGCGTCAGATAGCCCAGATCCTCGGCAATAAAGTTGAGCGGACCCAGTTCGTCGTAGGCGGTCTGGAACAGGTCTTTGCCCGGTCCCGCAAGCCAGCGGCCGTCGGCACAGGCCTTGCCTGCGGGAATGCTAAAGTAGCTGTGGAAGCCCAGGAAGTGGTCCAGGCGCACGCGGTCGTAGAGCGCGAACGCGCGGCGCAGGCGATCCATCCACCAGCTATAGCCGTTCTGCTTCATGTGGTCCCAGCGGAACGTCGGGTTGCCCCACACCTGGCCCTCGGGTGCAAAGTTGTCGGGCGGCGCGCCGGAAATCTCAATCGCCTTGCCGGTATCGGACAGCCAGAAGTTCTCGGGTTCGCTCCACGCGTCTGCCGAATCGTCGGACACGTACATAGGAATATCGCCGATAACCTCGATGCCCTTCTTGTGCGCATAGTTCATGAGCTCGCACCAAGCCAGGTCAAAGCGGTACTGCATGTACGCCTGAAGCTCGGCCTCGTCGTGGAAACGCTTGTCGTCGATCAGATGCTCGTTGTAGCGCGCGACATCTGCCGGCCAATCATGGCGCGACTCGCCCTCAAAGTACTTCTTAACGGCCATGTAGACGCAGTATTTCTCGAGCCAATCGGCATTGCGATGTTTAAACGCGGTGTACAGCGGATCGGCATCCTCGCCTCCGCGGGCCTTCCAGGTCTCAAAGTCGGCGGCCAGCTCCTCGTGGCTCTCGGGTAGCAGGTCGATATTGCCTGCAAAGGCCGAAGGACCAGCGTAAGGGGAGCGGAAGAAGTCCGTGGGGTTGACGGGGAGAACCTGCCAGTACCGCATGCCTATGGCGGCCAGATGGTCGATAAAGCGACGCGTGGGCGCACCGATCGTACCGGGCTTGCCGTCATCGGTCGGCACCGATGTGATATGGCACACAACACCTGCGCCGTGATCGAGCGGCTCCTGCAGGCGCTGCTCGGCGTGGTGATAGATGATCGACGAGCCCAGCGGATACAGATCGAGCGTGACCGTACCGCTGTGGATCTCGCACTCGCGACCGCTGATCACATCGCTCGCACATTCGCCGAGCGCTGGAATCGTCACGCGGTGTGAATTGCGCAGGCTACGGTTGATGATAACCGTCGCGGACTCGCCGTCTTTACCGGCGCGCGTATAGGCGAGTACTTCGTCATTGAGCGCGAAGGCCTTGATTTCACCGTCGATCATAAACGGCAGCGCGCGGCGCACAGCAGATGCGTTCTTGACGATCGCGAACGTATCGAAGTCGTGCAGGTCTTCCTTGGTCGGCATGGTGCGGCGATTACCCGGATCGGTGAGACCCTCCAAGCCGTACTCGTCACCGTAATAGATTGAGGGAACGCCCGGGAACGTCATCTGCATGAGCGTCGCGAGCCAAAAACGACTCTTGGCCAGGCCCATGGAGTTCTCGTCCAGGCGCCACTTGCTGCGCTCGCTCTCAGGTAGTTGCGACTCGTCGGGGCCGCCGCCGAGCACCGAGATGATACGTGGGCGGTCGTGGCTCGACAGCAGGTTGAGCGCGCAGGATAGGGCCTCGCGCGGATAATTCTCGCGTAGGGTCTCAATATCCTCGGCAGCTTGGTAGGCGTTTTTGTAGCCCATCAAAAAGCCGATGACCATGTCGCGGAAGGGGTAATCCATGGCCGAGTCGAGCTCGAAGCCTTGCAGATAGCGACGCAGATGGCCGTAGCTGATCTTGTTGGAGGCGTCTTCCCAGACTTCGCCGAGCAGCAGCGCGTCGGGCTTCTCGGCGAGCACGGCCTTTTTGATCTCGGCTAGGAAATCATCGGAAAGCTCGTCGGCCACATCCAGGCGCCAGCCGTGAGCGCCGGCGCGCAGCCATTTACGAATGACGCCGTCCTTGCCCAGGAGCCGCTCGCGTACCAGTTCGGAACTCTCATTGATGGCGGGCATATTGCCCACGCCCCACCAACAGTCGTACGAGCCGTCCTCGTGGAAATAAAACGCATCGCGCCACGGCGAATCCTCGCTCTGCCACGCGCCCACGCCGGGGTAGTTGCCGTAGCGGTTAAAATAGATCGAGTCGTCGCCCGTATGGTTGAAGACACCGTCCAGGATGATGGAAATGCCGAGCTTCTCGGCCGCCTCGCACAACTCGGTAAAGTCCTGCTCGGTGCCCAGAATCGGATCGATCTTGGTGTAATCGGCGGTGTCGTAGCGGTGGTTGCTCGCGGCTTCAAAAATGGGGTTGAGGTAGATGGCTGTAAAGCCCAGCTCGGCGATGCGAGGCAGGTCTTCCTGAATGCCCTTGAGCGATCCGCCGTAAAAGTCCCAAGTCTTTATGGAGCCGTCCTCGGCGCGCTCGTACACAGGCGGCTCGTTCCAGTCCTCGACCATGCGGCGCTGAATGCCCTTACGCGGTTTTTCGACCTCGGCCAGCGTGCGCTCGCGCCAGTGCTCGTCGCGGGCATAGCGATCGGGGAAGATCTGGTAGACCATACCGCGCTCGTACCACTCGGGACGAACCTCACGGTGTTTGTAGACAGTGACCTGGAATGACGGCACCTCGGCGTAGTCGTAGGTTACGCCTTCGCCGCCGGTGCGGCCCTGCGGTGCGCCCAGGCGAACCTCGGGCTGGCCCTCGATATTGCAGATAAAGCTGTACCAGATAAGACAGGGCTTGGTGCACTCAAGCTCTACGCTAAATATGCCGTCGCCCTCGTGCGTCATGGGATATCGAGACTCACCGATATCATCGACCCAGGTGCGCAGCGTAAGCGTTGCCTGCGCGGGATCGGCATCCTCCAGAATCACGGAGAGCGAAAGGGTTGTTCCTGTGGTCACAGCGCCAAACGGAGTGCGAAACTGCGGCAGACGGCTGTTGTGTATCAATCTCATAGTACGGTCCAGTTCAATAGAATCATGGCCTGCTGGCCATGGGCTTTACGCACAAGATGTAAGTATATCTGTTGTACACAGGCTGTATAAACAACATCCGTTTACCATCGGCGAACGGTTGTCCTAGAAAATCGTTTTACCACACAAATTATCGCGATATTTAAAAACGTCTATACCGATACTATTTGTAGCCAACCAAAAGTACTTCGGTTTACTACGATGAATTGGATGATCTCAACCACGGTCATTTTAATGATATTAAAACCGCAGGTAGAGGCGTTGCCAATTTCGTAGATTACTTGTCGTGGTCAGCTGGAGCCATTTTGTCGTAGTAAACCGGGCTTCTTTTTACTAGAGAAGTTCAACCAAGAAGAGGGCGCCTGGTTGGGGCGCCCTCTTTTGCGTTAAGGATTAAGTTTGAATCGTCCGGATTAGTGGCGCTTGCGGGTGGCCGTTGCCTTACGGACGGAGGTCTTCTTGGTCGGAGCCTTTTCCTCAGTCTTAGCGGCGGGGGAGACCGGGGCCTCCTTGGCGGGCTCGGTCTTTGCCGTAGCCTTCGGAGCGGTCTTGACCTCAGCAGCCTTCGGTGCCGGCCCGGCCTTTACTGCGGGCTTGTCCTCGGCCTTAGCCTCTGCCTTGGGAGCAGCAGCCTTTGTCGTGGCCTTTTTGGCCGTCGTGGTAGTGCGCTTGCGCGTGGTAGTCTTGGCAGCCGGCTTTGCCTCGACAGCTGCCTCGGCCTTGGACTCGGAGGGCGTCTCCTCGACTTTGCCGGCCGGCTTTGCGACTGCCTTCGGGGTCGTCTTCGCGGCGGCCTTCGTCGTAGTAGCCTTCGTGGTCGTCGACTTCGTTGCCGTGGTCTTCTTGGCTGCCGTTGCCTTCTTGGTGGTCGCGGCCGTCTTCTTGGCAGCGGTCTTGGCCGGAGCCTTTGCCGCAGGCTTAGCCTCGGCGGTGGCGGTTTCGGCCTTTACCTCGGGAGCGACCTCGGCCTCGGCGACCTTCTTGGCAGCGGCGGTCGTGCGCTTGCGCGTGGTCGTTGCCTTGGCGGTAGTTGTCTTGGCAGCGGTGGTCTTGCTCGCAGCGGCCTTCGTGGCCGTAGCCTTCTTAGCCGTTGCCTTGCGGGCCGTCGTCTTCTTGGCGGCAGGCTTCGCTGCGGGCTTTACCTCGGCCTCGACAGCCGGCTTCTCCTCGGCCTTGGGCTCCTCTGCGGCCACCGGCTCAGCAACAGCCTCAGACTCGTCGACAACCGCCACCGGCCTCTTGATCTCCGGGTGCATAAAGAAGTACAGGTCCAGATACTTGTCGGCCGAGCGCGTCCAGCTAAAGTCCTGGCTCATGGCCTGCGTGACCAGCTGATTCCACGCGTCGCGGTTATCCCAGAACAGGCGCGCCGCGCGGAATACGGCATCGCCCATCTCGTCGCCGTTAAAGTTGCTAAACGAGAAGCCCGTACCCTCGCCGGTAAACTCGTTATACGGGATCACGGTGTCCTTCAGGCCACCGGTCTCGCGCACGATGGGCAGCGTGCCGTAGCGCATGGCGATGATCTGCGACAGGCCGCAGGGCTCAAACTTCGAAGGCATTAGGAACATGTCGGCGGCAGCATACATGCGCTGTGACAGCGCCGGGTCAAACTCGATGCGCGCGGCCATAGTGCCGGGGTACTTGTCCTGGAAGTAGCGCAGGCCGTCCTCGTAGTCGCGGTCGCCGGTGCCCAGCACCGCCACCTGCACGCCGCCGGACAGGATGCGGTCGAGCGCGTACATGACCAGATCCATGCCCTTCTGGCGCGTCAGGCGCGTGACCATCACCATGAGCGGACGGTCGTCGCGAACCTCGAGGCCCAGTTCCTCCTGCAGCTTGGCCTTGCACACGGCCTTGCCGGATCGGTCCTCCACGGTGTAGTTGGCGGCAATTCGCTTGTCTGTTGCCGGGTCAAAGCCCGCAACGTCAATGCCGTTCAAAATGCCCTGCAGCGCGTAGGAACGCTCGCGCAGTACGCCGTCCAGGCCCTCGCCAAACTCGGGCGTCTGGATCTCGTTGGCATAGGTGGGGCTCACCGTGGTGATGGCGTCGGCATAGCGCAGGGCGCCCAGCATGTAGTTGATGCTGCAGGCGTCGCAACGCAGCTGCGAGGCGGCCGCCGGAATGTGCGCCACACCAAGGATGTCCTCCATCACGGTGTCGCTAAACTGGCCCTGGAACGCCACGTTGTGGATCGAGAACACGGTCTTGACGCGGTCATACAGCGGCAGGCCCTGGTAGAACTCGCGCAAAAACACGGGCGCCAGCGCCGTCTGCCAGTCGTTGCAGTGCAGGATGTCGCACTCAAAGCCGGCGGGCAGGTGCTGCAGGCTCTCGGTGATGGCCTTGGAGAAGAACGCAAAGCGCTCGCCGTCGTCAAAGAAGCCGTACGGATAGTCGCGCGCGAAGTAGCGCTCGTTGTCGATGAACATATAGGTGACGCCGTCGTGCTCGAGCTTCTCGAGTCCGCAGTACTCATTGCGCCAGCCCAGGCTCACGTAAAAGTCGGAGAAGTGCTCCATTTGCGCCTTGTACTCGTCCTTGATGGTGGCGTACTTGGGTACCATAACGATAACTTCGGCGCCGGCGCGCACAAGCGCCGCAGGCAGCGAGCCCGCCACGTCGCCCAGGCCACCGGTCTTCACAAACGGTGCGCACTCGGCCGAGGCAAACACGATCTGCATCTTTTTGCTGGAATCAGCCATATTGTCTCCCATGTTGTTATTCGAGAATAGCCGCCTGGCGCGAACCGGGCGGCTATTCTACATGTTAAGAGCGATGTTGCGGTACCAACGTTAACGTACGATGGTGGTATCGGAAGTTAACGGAGCCTTGCCCAGCACCAGGATGTTCTCGGGCGTGCCGCGAAGCTCGGTGTTGGTGGGAACCACGTTGTTCTTGTCCAGGATGGCGTTCTCAACGCGGGCGCCACTCTTGATGATGCAGCTCTGGTTGATGATCGAGTTGGTCACCGAGGCGCCTTCCTCAACCACAACGCCGCGCGACAGGATCGAGTTGCGCACGGTGCCCTTGATGATGCAGCCGGCCGAGATGATCGAGTTGCAGGCGTGGCTGCCGGTCGCATAGCGCGAAGGCGGCACGTCGTGAGCCTTGGTCAGAATCGGGCGCTCGGGGTCAAAGAGATGGTCGGCCACGGTCTGGTCGAGCAGGTCCATGCTGCGACGATACAGCGACTTCTCGCTAAACACGCCCACGACCTCGCCCTTGTACTCGTAGCTGCACACGTCGATGTTGCCAAAGTCGCCCTGTAGTGCCTCGAGCAGGTCCAGATAGTCGGCGGCCTGGTAGTGGTCGATGATCTCGAGCAGCGTCTCGCGGTTGACGATGCAGCAGTCCATAGACGCGTTGTCGCCATACACGACGCCGGCGCTGACGCCCGTCAGACGGCCGTTCTCGTTGATCTGCAGCTTGGTCTCGTCATCTACGTTGCGCGTGGCCTTGCAGTACACCACGGTCATCTGGGCACCGGAGTTCTCGTGCGCCTCGATGATGGTGTTGAGGTCCATGTTAAAGATGATGTTGGTGCCCATCATCACAACATAGGGCTTGTCCGAGCGCTGGAACAGCGTCTTGTTGGAAATGATGTCGCGCAGCAGGAAGCGCATGCCGCCCTTGGTGGTGCCATACGCGTTGCCGGGCACCATGAACAGGCCGCCCTTCTTGCGGTCCAGGCCCCAGTCCTTGCCCGAGCCCACATGGTCGATCAGCGAGCGATAGTTGCCCGGCATGACGACACCGACGGTCTTGATGCCAGCATTCATCATGTTAGACAGCGGGAAGTCGATCAGGCGGTAGCGGCCCAAAAACGGAACGGACGCGATGGGGCGGTCCTTGAGCAGCACGCTGCCGTAGGTCGAAGAGTAGTTAGCGGTGATATAACCGATGGCCTTGCGATTGATCATCGGATCATTCCCCCTTCCCGATAACGACGTCATTTCCAACGACGGCCGTATCCTTGGTGGTATCGACAGAGCCGAGCTTCACGCCCTCTTCGACCGTGGAGTTCTCGCCCAAAATAGCGCGGCAGATGTGCGCGCCGCTCTTAACGTGCGCACCCGGCAGCAGCACGGAGTCCTCGACCACGGCGCGCTCCTCGATGATGACATCGGTCGAAAGGATCGAGTGGCGAGCGGTACCGTAGATCTTGCAGCCGTTGGAGACCAGGCAGTCGTCCAGGCGACCATCCGGGCCAATGTAGTGCGGCGGACGCGTGGTGATGTTGGACATGATGGGGAAGTGCTTGTCAAACAGATCGAACTCGGGGTTGTTGCCAAGCAGGTCCATCGAGGTCTCGTGGAAGCTGGCGATGGTGCCGACGTCCTTCCAAAAGCCGTGGAACTCGTAGCTGTACAGGCGCTTGCCCTCGCCGAGCAGCTTGGGGATGATGTCCTTGCCAAAGTCGTGGCTCGAGCGCTGGTCCAGAGCGTCCTCCTCGAGCGCCTCGATCAGCACGTCGGCCGAGAAGATGTAGATGCCCATGGACGCGAGATTCGAATCGGGCTTATCGGGCTTCTCGGTGAACTTGGTGATGCGGCCGTCCTCGGGGTCGGTGGTCAGGATGCCAAAGCGGCTGGCCTCCTCCCACGGCACGGGCATAACGCTTACCGTGAGGTCGGCGTTGTTCTCAATGTGCGTCTTGAGCATCTTGCGGTAGTCCATGCGATACAGGTGATCGCCCGAAAGAATCAGGACGTACTTGGGGTCGTTGGCCTTGATGTAGTCGAGGTTCTGCGTAATGGCGTCGGCCGTGCCCGCATACCAGGCGCCGCCGGTCTGCGTCTCGTACGGCGGCAGGATCGACACGCCGCCGTCGCGGCTGTCAAGATCCCACGCCTCGCCGGAGCCCACATAGGCATGCAGCAGGTAGGGGCGATACTGCGTCAGAACACCCACCGTGTCGATGCCCGAGTTGGAGCAGTTGGAGAGCGAAAAGTCGATAATGCGGAACTTGCCACCAAAGCTAACCGCCGGCTTAGCGATCTTTTGGGTGAGTGCCCCCAATCGGCTGCCCTGTCCTCCTGCGAGGAGCATCGCGATGCATTCTTTCTTACTCATCGATTTCTCCTTCTGTCATCGATGTTCTTAAACCCATTAGCGACGGGCGCGGCGCTCGGTCGCGCCCGTCGAGTAATGCCGTGCTGGCATAGGGGAGCTCGCGGCCTTTAAGCATGCCAGATCTCGTCGCGGTACTCGCGAATGGTGCGGTCGCTCGAGAACCAGCCGCTCGAGGCAGTGTTGAGCAGCGCCTTGCGGTTCCAGGTCTCCTGGTCGCCGTAGCTGTTCGTGAGCTTCTCCCAGGCGTCGACGTAGCTGCGGAAATCGGCCATGACCAGGTCGGGGTCGTTGTTGTTCATGAGCTCGTTGTAGATGCTCTCGAAGTTGCCCGAAAGGCCGGCAAACGTGTTGTCCTTAAGCTCGTCCATCACGCGGCCCAGGCGCTCACGGTCACCGTTGAGGGTATCCCACGCAAAGTAGCTGTTGGATGCCCAGAGTTGCTCGACCTCGGGGGCGGTCAGGCCAAAGATGGCCTCGTTCTCGCGGCCGGCCAGGTCGGCGATCTCGATGTTAGCGCCGTCGAGGGTGCCCAGCGTAATGGCGCCGTTCATCATGAGCTTCATGTTGGACGTGCCCGAGGCTTCCTTGCCGGCCGTGGAGATCTGCTCCGAGATCTCGGCGGCGGGGTAGATGAGCTGGGCATTGCTCACGCGGAAGTTAGGGATAAAGCAGACCTTCATGACCTCGTTGACGCGCGGGTCGTTGTTGATGACGTCGGCCACGGAGTTAATGAGGCGGATAGTCTCCTTGGCAAAGGTATAGCTCGAGGCGGCCTTGCCGCTAAAGATGAAGGTCGTCGGCGTCACGTGGAAGTTGGGATCGGCAATGCGACGGTTGTAGATGTCCATCACCTTCATGATGTTCATGAGCTGGCGCTTGTAGGCATGGAAGCGCTTCACCTGAACGTCGAAGACGGTGTTGGGGTCGATGACCAGACCGGTCTCGGCCTTAACGTAGGCGGCCAGACGCTCCTTGTTGGCGCGCTTTGAGGCACCCACGGCCTTCAGGAACTCGGTGTCGTTCTGGAAACTTTTAAGCTTCTCAAGCTCAAAAGCGTCCTTCAGCCAGCCATCGCCAATGGCCTCGGTTACGAGCTTGGCATAGGTGGGGTTGGCCTCGGCAAAGAAGCGACGGTGCGAGATGCCGTTGGTCTTGTTGTTGAACTTCTCGGGCGTCAGGGCATAGAAGTCCTTGAGCACGATGTTCTTGATGATGTCGGAGTGGATCTTTGCCACGCCGTTGACGCTGTGGCTGCAGATCACGGACAGGTTGGCCATGCGAATCTCGCCGTCCCACAGGATGGCGGTCTGGCGCAGACGCTCCTGCCAGCCCTCCTGCGTGGTGTCGAACGACTCGTGCCAACGACGGCTGATCTCGTCGATGATCTGGTACACGCGGGGGAGGAGCTTGGAGAACGTGCCGATGGGCCACTTCTCCAGAGCCTCGGGCAGGATCGTGTGGTTGGTGTAGCTCACGACCTGCGTCACGATGTTCCAGGCGTCGTCCCACTCGAGCTTCTTCTCGTCGATGAGGATACGCATGAGCTCGGGTCCGCACATGGCGGGGTGGGTATCGTTGGTGTGGATGGCCACAAACTGCGGCAGCAGCTCCCAGTTCGCGCCGTGCTCCTTCTCAAAGGTGTCGAGCAGGCTGTAGATGCCGGCCGATACAAACAGGTACTCCTGCTTCAGGCGCAGCAGACGGCCGTGCTCGCCGGCGTCGTTGGGGTAGAGGATGGCGCTGATGGCCTCGGCCTCGGCACGCTCGGCATCGGCCAGGGCGTAGTCGCCGCGGTTGAAGGCCTCAAGGTCAAAGTGCTCCTCGACCGGCTCGGCAGCCCAGACGCGCAGCTTGTTGACGGTCTCGCCGGCATAGCCCACCACGGGGATGTCGTAGGGGACAGCCAGGATATCCTGCGTGTCCACCGTGCGGTAGAACGTGCGGCCGTTCTCCTCAAAGCCCTCAACACGGCCACCAAACTTGATGGTCACGGCCTTGTCCTGACGACGGACCTCCCAGGGATAGCCGTGGGTGAGCCACTCGTCAGTGGTCTCGACCTGGCTGCCGTTGACGATCTCCTGCTTAAACAGGCCGTAGCGGTAGCGCATGCCGTTGCCGTAGCCGGCAATGCCCTCGGCTGCCATGGAATCCAGGAAGCATGCGGCCAGACGGCCCAGGCCACCGTTGCCCAGCGCCGGATCGGGCTCCTGGTTCTCGATGAAGGACAGGTCAAAGCCCATGTCGTCGAGCGCCTCGGCGACCATGTCTCGCACGCCAAAGTTGAGCAGGTAGTTGTCGAGCAGGCGGCCGATCAAAAACTCAATCGAGAAGTAGTACACGCGCTTCTTGCCCTCGGCGGTGGCGCGGGCGTCGCTCTTGGTGGCAACGGTGCGGGCCTTCTCGGCCACGAGCTTGGCCAGGGCGTTAAAGCGGTCGAGGTCGCTGGCGGCTTCGACGCTCTTGCCGCTGATGCTCATGACGGCATCGCGATAGAGCTCGGTAAACTCCTGCTTGTTGTCGAAGATCTTATTCATACGTTCCTTTCCCCCGGGGATGTTTCTCCCGGAACGGTTATGACATGTATCCTACGCCCCCGTGGGACGGGTAATTACAGTGGTAACGCCTTTGTTACGCTTTCTTGGCAGAAGCCTTAACAGCGCCTGCCTTAGCCTTGGGAGCAGCCTTTTTGGTGGCTGCCTTCTTGGCCGTGGTGGACTTGGCAGAAGCCTTGGCAGCCTTCGCCTTAGCCGGAGCCTTCTTAGCAGCCGCTGGCTTGGGCTTCACCGAGGACGTACGCTTGCGCGTCGCCTTCTTGGGCTCCTCGACCACGGGCGGCTTATAGCTGCTGGGACCGCGGCGCTTAAGCACCACGCCTGCCAGGCCGGGTACCTTGATCTCGATGGAGTCCATCTGCCCGTTCCAGGGATAGGGCTCGCTCGAGCAGGTGTAGGGCTCCTCGCCGGCATAACCGCTGCCGCCAAACTCGGGACGGTCGGAATCAAAGATGACCTCCCAGTCGCCCTCGCGCGGCACGCCCACACGGAAGCTCTCGTAGCTCGCCGGGTCAAAGTTGATCAAGATCACCAGGTCGTCATCGACGTCCTCGCCCTGGCGCACAAAGCTCACGATGGACTGTTTGGAGTTGTCCGCGTCGATCCAGGTAAAGCCGTCGTCGGTGTAGCCGCGCTCGTACAGGGCGGGCTCGGCGGTGTACAGGTGGTTGAGCGCCTTGATAAACGCCTGATGATGACGGTGGGTCTCGTACTGCTCGGTCAAGAACCACTGAATAGACTCGTAGTAGCGCCACTCAATAAACTGGCCGATCTCGTTGCCCATAAAGTTGAGCTTGGCACCGGGGTGAGTCATCTGGTAGAAGGCGAGCGTGCGCAGGCCGGCAAACTGGCGCCACCAGTCGCCCGGCATGCGGCCGATGAGCGAGCACTTGCCGTGCACAACCTCGTCGTGGCTCAGCGGGCAGATGAAGTTCTCGGTAAAGGCGTACATGATGGAGAACGTGAGCAGGCCGTGGTTGCCGGGGCGCCAGGGAAAATCGGTCTGCATGTAGTGCAGGGTGTCGTTCATCCAGCCCATGTCCCACTTATAGTGGAAGCCCAGGCCGCCGTCCTGCGGCGGATAGGTCACGAGCGGCCACGCGGTGGACTCCTCGGCCATCATCATCACGTCGGGGAAATGGGCCTCCACGGCGCAGTTGACCTGGCGGATAAACGCGCTGGCGTCCAGGTCCTCCTCGGTACCGTACTTATTGAACTTCTTTTGGACGGGATCATCGATGCCAAAGTTGAGGTACAGCATGCTGGACACGCCGTCCATGCGAATGCCGTCCACGTGGAAGTTCTCAAGCCAGTACAGCACGTTGGAGACCAAGAATGAGCGGACCTCGCCGCGGGCGAAGTCAAACTTGTGCGTGCCCCAGTTGGGGTGAATCTCGTGCTCAAACAGCATGTGGCCGTTAAAGGTGGCTAGGCCGTGGGAGTCGGCGCAAAAACCGCCGGGCACCCAGTCCATGATTACGCCGATGCCGGCCTCGTGGCACGCATCGATAAAGTGCATGAGCTGCTGCGGGTTGCCGTAGCGTGACGTGGCGGCATAGTAGCCGGTCGTCTGGTAGCCCCAGGAGCCATCGAAGGGATGCTCCATAAGCGGCATGACCTCGATGTGCGTGTAGCCCATGTCGCGCACGTAGTCCACGAGCTCCACCGACAGGTCGTCGTAGGTGTAAAACTCGCCGCGCTGCGCGGGGAAAGGGTCCATGGGGCCGGGGTAGTTGCCGTACTCGTCGGGCTCGCCCTGCGGCGCGTCGCCGTGGCGCTTCCACGAGCCAATATGCACCTCGTAGATGTTGAGCGGCTGCGACATGTGGTTGTGGCCGGCGCGGCGCTTGAGCCACGCGGCGTCGTTCCACTTATAGCCGTCGAGGGTCCACAGCACGCTGGCGGTACCCGGAGGGCACTCGGCCTTAAAGGCATACGGATCGGCTTTGTAGAGCTTCTCGCCCTCGTTGGTCTCGATGAGATATTTATAGAGCTGGCCCTGCTCGGCGCCAGGAATAAAGCCTTCCCAAATAGCGCTCGTATGCACGGGCACCAGCGGGTTGGCTTGTTCATCCCAGTCGTTAAATTCGCCAATGACATGGACACTCTTTACGTCGGGCGCCCAAACGCAAAAGCGCCAGCCGCGCGTGCGCTGCTGCGTGTCGGGATGCGCGCCCATCTTTTCCCAGCTGCGCTCCCACATACCAATGCCAAACAGATAGACATCGTCCTTAGAGAGCTCTGGTGCGTGCGGGGCGGCTTTACGGGTTGCGGGCTTTTTTGCCGTTGGCTTTAGCTTTGTATCGCTCACGTTTGATCCCATCATGACGCGGCAGCGTGTTGCCTTGGTGACTAGATGCGAAAGGTCCAAGGCTGCACGAATCGAAGGGACGGCGAAGTTTCTGTGATTCGTTCCACCTCGCGTGCTCGGTGGAACTTTCGGCAGAAACTACGATAACACCTGTGCGTTAGTTTTATGGACGAAAGCGGATTTGCGGGGGCGTTTAATCGGTAAGCGACATGTTTATACCACTGGCAGAATTGCCGTGGTAAAACTCTTGACAGTTTTACCAATTAGGGTTTCAAAATTGTTAGTCTGACGTTTGGTAAAACGTTTTTAGCAGGTTGTTTACCATTTGACATCGAAAGGTTCGTTTATGTCCCATACCGCCGCTCCCAAGGTTGCTTTTATTTTCGATTGCGACGGCACACTGGTTAATAGCACCCCCGTTTGGGCCTATGCCCAGCCCGAATTATTGCACCGTCACGGTGTCGACGTGACAGTCGACGATTTTGCCCAGTTTGAGCATTTGTCGCTGGAGGCTGAGTGCCAGGCCTACCACGACACCTGGGGCATTGGCGCGAATGGCGAGGAGCTGTACCGCGAGCTCGGCGAGATTTTGATCGATGGGTACTCCAAGGTGCCGCCGCGCGAGGGGCTCCTGGCTTTTTTGGAGGAGGCGAAGGCGGCGGGCATTGCCATGTGCGTTGCCACGTCCACGCCGGCCGAGCTGGTGCAGTCCGCGCTCGCTGGTGCCGGGCTCGACGCCTACATGGAGTTTGTGACCACCACGGGCGAGGCAGGTCGTTCCAAGCAGTTCCCCGATGTGTATGAGCTGGCGCTGCGCCGCCTTGAGGAGCGCCACGGATGCATGTTTGAGCGCGCTTGGGTGTTTGAGGACGCCGTCTTTGGCCTAAAGAGCTCTGGCTCTGCCGGCTTTAAGCGCGTGGGCATCTATGACCCGCACGGCCGCATGAAGCGCGACGACGTGCTCGCCAACTGCGATATCTTTATCGACAGCTACGAGGAGCTGGATCTGGCCCGCGTACTTTCGTTTGAGGGATAGGCGAGGGCTGTGGCTTGCAAGGTATTAGTGGTCTGCGGCTCGCCCGTGGTGGCGAGCGCGGATCTGTTGCGTAGGCTAGTAGGGGAATGTGACCACGTTGTCGCCGTGGACCGCGGACTCGATGCGCTGCTGGGCGCTGGCCTGAGCTGCGACGTCTATGTGGGGGATGCCGACACGGTGAGCGATGCGGGCCGCGCGTTAGTCGATGCCGCCACCGACTTTGAAGTTGAGCGCCACGACCCCTACAAGGACTATACCGATCTGGCGCTGGCGCTCTGTTCCGTCCGCCGCCGCTGGCCGGGTGCCGAAGTGGTTGCGACCTGCGTCACGGGCGGCCGTCCGGACATGGCGCTTTCCGTACTGGGCCTGCTCGCGGGCTACAAGGGCGCCCCAGTCTGGATTGCCGAAGACGAGATCACGGCCCGTATCCTGCACGGAGGCGAATCCTGGGCCATCGAAGGTGCCGAAGGCAGGACGTTTTCTATCATCGCCATAGCCCCTGGGACGTTTGTAAGCGAGCACGGCCTAGAATGGGAACTAGATCACAGTCCTCTGGGCCTGTTAGCCGACACGGGCATCAGCAACGTTGTCAGGTCAACAGCCACGATCCAAGTCCACACCGGCACCGCCATCGCTTACCTATGTCATTAGGCATTTAGAGTCTGACCAAAAAAAGTCCTTGCACGCCGTGCCAACTTCCCCTATAGTATCTCCACGTCACGGGGGCGTAGCTCAGCTGGGAGAGCGCTTGACTGGCAGTCAAGAGGTCAGGGGTTCGATCCCCCTCGTCTCCACCATCGTGAATGCAAAGGCCTCCGGAATTCCGAAGGTCTTTTTTCATGCCAAAACACCATGCGCCACAAACCCCACCTACGCCAACAAAAGTTGCACAAATTTTTTCCCATGTCTGTACATAGTTTGTTAGCCAAACGCGATTATCAGTGTAGATCGCCGTTCCATATGGGCTTCAGGAACACGCCTAATCACCGTTAGCATCCCATTAACCTGCATCAACGTGAACAACATCCCAAAATAACCCCCTTAAGCACGCTAAATGAACGATATGTTGTCCAACGCAGCCCAAATCAGTTTCGCTAACAACTTGTGCTAGGATAACTACCGTTACATGAGTTCAACTGTGCTCACGGCTCTAATAGGCCACATAGCACGGGGTTGATCAGCATCCGGTCGTAACGGCGGTGCTAGAAACACCACGAGCTCCAATATCGATTGCCAAGCGCGATTTTGCACTTGCTTTTGCGGGCGTTTAAAAGTTCGCATTGGGTAGTGCATCAAGTTACTAAGGCAAATCACAGCAGTCTTTCAGCTGTTTGCGTGCGGTCCAATTTTGTTCCCGCTTAACTGGTTCGCACGCAGCCAGCTGGGGTCGTGGTCATTTTTGCGATACACGTCCGCGACTCTAGCAACTGCTTCTATACATACCGTTCACGGTGGGGCAGAGCCACGTGCTTGTCTGACTGGGCTCAGGGTTTGAATATGGAGCGCCTTCGCGCACAAGCGCCCTGGCGAAGCCATATCCAAACCCCGTGAGCCACACGTAAGACAGCAAGGGGGTGGTGCTCGTGTGGTATGTGATCCAGGTCATTAACGGTCGCGAAGACGTAATACGCGAGCGCATCGAGCGCGTGGTGCCTGCGGGCGCCATGCAGGAGCTCTTTTATCCCCAATATCAAACCGAGATCAAAGTTCACGGCGGATGGGTTAAAACGACTAAGCCGCTCTTTCCCGGTTATCTCATCTGCGATACGGCAGATCCCCGTACCGTGCAACAGTATCTGCTGCGTATGGACGACTTTGCCCGGGTGTTATCCCAGGACGGTCAGTTTGTGCCGCTGGCAAAAGAAGAGGTCCAGCTTATTGGCGGCTTTACGCATAGGGGAGACCGCGTAGTGCCCATGAGCGAGGCTCTAAAAGACGGTGATCAGGTCGTAGTGACGGCAGGTCCGCTGTTGGGCCACGAAGGCCTTATCAAATCCATTATCAGACGCAAGAGCACTGCTTTTTTGGAGCTCAACCTGTGCGGCCGACGCGTAACTACGCGCGTTGGCCTTGCCGTGCTTTCGGCCGAGCAGCGCGTAATTCGAAACCTTAAAAAGGCGATTGCTTAGCTGCTGGCGACTGCTTAACGAAAAAGGGAGGATCCCCGGGGGCCGGGGATAACGGAATCAATAGGGAAGAGAAGAAGAGTTTTGAACACCGAATCTAAGAGCGCAAAGCAAAAGGGGAAGCTGAGCGCCTTCGAGCCGTATGCGTTGATGGCATATGACATTGCGGCAACTTTTATTGCAGTGTTTGTCGCATCGTGGGGAACGCAGCATTGGGCGACGCTCAGCGGAGCAGCCGGCGCATGCCCGGCTATTCTTGTGCTTGCGCTTGTTAACGTTGTCGTCTTTTGGTTCTTCCACATGTATAGCAGCTTATGGCGCTATGCGAGCATTTCCGAGGCTGGACGTATTGTTGCTGCTGTAACGGTAGGCTCAGTCATTGGCGACGTTATCTTTAACGTGTTATTCGGCAAGGGCATGTCGCTCCGCGAGGATGTTATGGCATGGGCCGTTGTGCTCATCATTTGCGGTGGCGGACGCTTTGCCATTCGCGCCATTTATGGTAGCCAGCTCTGGCGATTTAAAAGCAATTCCGATGCGCATCTCCCGCGCACGCTCATCGTAGGAGCAGGGGAGACCGGCTCTCTCTCCATCAAACGTATGTTCAACGGAGACCCTGATATGATCGGTGATCCGGTTGCCGTTGTTGACGATGACCCCAATAAACAAAACCAGCGTATTCATGACGTTAAGGTTTGCGGTACTTGCGCCGATATCCCTACTATTGCGCACGATTGTGAAGCGGAGCGGATTGTCGTGGCAATTCCGAGCGCCACGCATGAAGAGCGTCAGCGTATCTATGACCTATGCATGAAGACAGGCCTTAGGGTCCTCACGCTCCCCAATGTCCGCGATATTCCGCAGGATGGTGTAGGCAGGGTTGCCCTTCGTGAGGTCGAAATCAGTGACTTGCTTTCTCGCGAGGAGAAGTCGCTTGACCTTAACCAGATGGGTTATGTTACCGGTAAGCGCATTTTGGTCACGGGCGGCGGTGGATCTATTGGCTCAGAGCTTGTACGTCAGTTGCTTCCGGCAAAACCTGCGCAAATCGTGTTGTTCGACATTTACGAGAACACTACCTACGAGCTATATCACGACATCATCAAGACCGCTCATGATCAAGGCACTGATATTCAAGTCTATATCGGCTCCATTACGCATCTCCCAGCGATTACCAAGGTCTTTGAGAAGTACCATCCTCAAGTTGTTTTCCACGCTGCAGCCCACAAGCACGTTCCTCTTATGGAACACAACGCCCGCGAGGCAATCGAGAATAACGTTTTTGGCACGCTCAACGTCGTGCGTCTTGCCGACAAGTACCAGTGCAGCCATTATGTGCAGATTTCTACCGATAAGGCGGTTAATCCCACTAACGTAATGGGTGCCACCAAGCGTATGGACGAGATGATCGTTCAGTATTACGCGGCAAACAGTAAGACCATCTTTACGGCTGTTCGCTTTGGCAATGTTCTGGGTAGTCATGGATCGGTTATTCCGTTGTTTAAGCGCCAGCTTCGTGAGGGTGGCCCTATCACCATTACGCACAAGGACATCACGCGTTACTTCATGACCATCCCCGAGGCTAGTAAGTTGGTCATTACTGCTGGCGCACTTGCTCATGGCGGCGAGATCTTTGTTCTGGACATGGGTGAGCCGGTCAAGATCTATGACCTTGCCATCAACCTTATTACGCTGAGCGGTCTTAAGCCTGGCAAAGATATCCAGATCAAAGAAGTCGGCCTGCGTCCTGGCGAAAAGATGTACGAGGAGCTCCTTATGGACAATGAGCAGCTCCTGCCTACCAAGCATTCCGAGATTCGCATCTCCACAGCCGAGGCCGACAAGATGGAAGAGATTAAAGACAAGCTTGAGAAGCTTCATGACTGCCTCGACAAGGATAACGACACGGTTAAGTCCGTGCTCGCTGAGGTTGTACCTACATATCATCCGCAGTTTAACGATTAGGGATAAGGAGTCACGATGGACATTAAGCCCTTTGAGAACAAGGTTTGGCTAAGCTCGCCTACCATGCACGGCGATGAGCTCAAATACATTACCGACGCATATGAGACCAACTGGATGTCGACGGTAGGCGAGAATATCAACGAAATCGAACACCAAATGGCCGAAAAGATTGGTTGCGGCTATGCCGTTGCCCTTTCTTGCGGTACTTCTGCCTTGCATCTTGCCATGAAGCTCGCTGGAATTAAGCCCGGTGATGAGGTCCTTTGCAGCGATATGACGTTCGACGCAACGGTGAACCCAGTTGTTTACGAGGGCGGTGTCCCTGTATTTATCGATACTGAGCGAGACACTTGGAATATGGATCCCGTCGCTCTTGAAAAGGCTTTCGAACTGCATCCGACTGCAAAGGTCGTTGTGGCGGCGCATCTTTACGGAACGCCTGGCAAAGTCGAAGAGCTTCGTTCAATTTGCGATGCGCACGGGGCTGTCCTTGTTGAGGATGCTGCTGAGTCACTTGGCGCCACGTATAAGGGTTGTCAGACTGGTACGTTTGGTGACATCAGCGCCATTAGCTTTAACGGCAATAAGATCATTACCGGTTCCGCTGGTGGCATGCTTTTAACTGATAGCAAAGAGGCAGCCGATAAAACGCGCAAATGGTCGACCCAGTCGCGTGAAGCCGCTCCCTGGTACCAGCATGAGGAGCTTGGTTATAACTATCGCATGAGCAATGTAATTGCCGGTGTCGTGCGTGGCCAGATTCCGTATCTGGAGGAGCATATTGCCCAAAAGAAGGCTATTTACATGCGTTACAAAGAGGGCTTTAAGGGTCTGCCGGTGAGCATGAACCCCTATGACCCTAACGTTTGTGAGCCGAACTTCTGGCTTTCTTGCCTACTAATAGACCCTGACGCAATGTGCAAACAGGTTCGAGGCGAGAGTGAGGCACTTTACGTAAGCGAGCCTGGCAAGAGCTGTCCTACCGAGATTCTTGAGGCTATTGCTGCCTTTAACGCCGAGGGTCGTCCAATCTGGAAGCCTATGCACATGCAGCCTATTTATCGCATGAATGCTTTCGTAACGCGCGAGGGCAATGGTCGAGCTAAGACCAACGCGTATATTTCCGGCGGTGCAACGGGTACAGATGGCTTGCCTTTGGATGTGGGCGCCGATATCTTCCATCGTGGTCTCTGTCTGCCCTCCGACAACAAGATGACGCCCGAACAACAGGACGTGATCATCGAAGTGATTAGGCGTTGTTTTGAGTAGGTCGGGTAACGAAACTTTCTACCAACGTTATGGTAAACGGGTCATTGACCTGTGCCTGTCTCTTGTCCTGCTTATTCTCTTCTGGTGGGTACTGGCAATCGTGGCAATTCTGGTGCGTGTGAAATTGGGCGGCCCTGTGCTGTTCAAACAGCCTCGCCCGGGCAAGGATGAAAAGATATTCAAGCTGTATAAGTTTCGTACTATGACAGACGAGCGCGACGAAAAGGGGAATCTTTTGCCCGACGAGGTGCGCTTGACAAGGTTTGGCAAGGCTTTGCGTGCGACGAGCTTGGATGAGCTGCCAGAGGTGCTCAACATCGTGCGAGGCGAGATGGCTATTATCGGGCCGCGTCCGCAGCTGGTGCGCGATATGGTGTTCATGACGCCCGAACAGCGCAAGCGCCATTTTGTGCGGCCGGGTCTTTCTGGGTTGGCCCAGGTGAACGGGCGTAACGCCATTGCCTGGGATGACAAGCTTGCCTACGACCTGGACTATATCGAGCACATTACATTCGCGGGTGATGCCGCCATTTTCTTTAAGACCCTCGCCAAAGCCTTCTTGAAACATGAAGGCATTACCGAGGACGGCATGGCCACCTCCGCCGACTACGGCGACTATTTGCTTGCCGAGGGCCGCGTGACGTGCGAAGAGTACTACGACCTGCAAGAGCAGGCGAAGAAACTATTGAACGAAACGGTCGTGATTCAGTGAGGGAAAACGCTCAGGAGTTCGGCCTTGTATCCGTCGTAATGCCATCCTACAACTCTGAAGACTTTATTGCGGAAAGCATAAAGAGCGTACAGTCGCAGACATACGGCGACTGGGAGCTGCTGATCGTTGACGATTGCTCGACGGACGGCACCGTCGCTGTCGCTGAGGCGATAGCCATGGATGACTCGCGCGTCCACGTTTTCTCAAACGAGCGCAACTCTGGCGCGGCATGCTCGCGTAACCGCGCGCTTCGAGAGGCAAAGGGCGACTGGATCGCCTTTCTGGACAGCGATGACCTTTGGGGGCCGGACAAGCTGGAGAGGCAGCTCGCGTTCATGCGCAAAAGCGGCTGCAGTTTTTCGTACACGGAGTATGAGACGATGGACGAGGGCGGAGAGTCCCAAGGGCGTCGCTTCTCGGGGCCTGCGCTTATTACACACTCAGGCATGCGCCGTTATTGCTGGCCAGGGTGTTTGACCGTAATGTACGATGCGCATGAGGTCGGCCTGGTGCAGATAGCCGACCTGAAAAAGCACAACGACTATGCCATGTGGCTGAAGGCGGCCAAGAAAGCTGACTGCATGCTGTTGCCTGAGGTGCTCGGGCGATATCGGGTGAGAACGTCTTCTGTCTCGCACGGAGTTGGACTCAGGGGCCAGGTCGCTCATCTCTACGTTCTCTGGCACGAGGGCGAGGGCATGTCGGCTCCGCTCGCTTGCTGGAGGACATTCATAAATCTGGTTTTTGGTGCGTACAAGAAGATGAAGTACGTCAGCAACTGTGACTGAACATGCGAGGCAAGGCTTTCTATAGATGGAAATTACTAAACAGATAAAGACGGTCGGCATTATCGGGCACTTTGCTGAGGGGCTCGACATGGCGGATGGTCAGGTCGTGAAGACTCGAACTGTCCGTGAGTTGTTGCGCGATGTCTGCGGGAATGAGAATGTCAGATCTGTCGACACGCGTGGGTGGCAGAAGCATCCGATTGCACTTATTCGTGAGTGTACCGAACTCGCGAAGTTCTCTGATGTCCTCATTATGCTTCCGGCCCATAACGGACTGAAAGTCTTTGCGCCATTGCTCATTAACTTGCGGAAGCGACATGGCTGTAAAGTCGTGTATTCAGTTATCGGCGGGTGGCTCGCCGAATTTATAGCCGGACAGTCTTTGCTCACGAAGAAGCTCAAATCGTTCGATGCGATACTGGTTGAGTCCCAACGAGTTAAGGCTCTGCTCACCGATCAAGGCTTCGAAAACGTGCTCGTCGCATATAACTACAAGCGCCTGCCACTTCTCGAATCCTCCGAACTTGAGAAGCCATCCGGTGAGCCATGGCCTTTAGCGGTCTTCTCCCGCATCTACGAGGACAAAGGCATTGACGACATCGTGTGGGCTGTGCGCAAGGCGAACAGCCAGCTTGGTCGTCGCGCCTTCAGGCTCGACATTTACGGAAACGTCCTAGCCGAGTACAAGGAGCACTTCCACGCGCTCATGGCAGACTGCGACGTCTCCGAGGTCGCCTACAAGGGCGTGGCGCCCGCGGGCGAGAGCACTTCGGTCCTCAACGGGTACCTTGCCCTGACCTTTCCAACGAGGTACCCGGGCGAAGGCGTCCCAGGCACCGTGGTCGATGCTTACTGTGCCGGTATCCCCGTAATTGCGTCGCAATGGCCAAGTTATGCCGAGATGGTCCAAGAAGGCGAAACGGGCTTGACGTATGAATTCTGCAATCGTGAGGCGTTGCTGGATATCCTACTTAATCCCAGGCTGCCCAAGCAGCTGCTTGAAATGAAAAAATCTTGCCTTCACAAGGGGCACGACTACTCGTACGAAACGGGCTTGAGGACATTCAAGCTTCTTGTTGAAAGCAATTTCGATGTGCACAAACAATAAACCTCAGCGACTGCTCTGCATTGTGTCGAATATGGACACAGGTGGTGCTGAAACATTCTTAATGAAGATGTATCGACAGCTAGATCGAACGCGTTATCAGATGGACTTTGTTGTTTCCGGCGATAAGCGAGGCTATTACGAAGACGAAATCGAACGCCTTGGAGGCAGAGTTTTTAGAATCACTCGTAAAACGAAAGATTTTTCTGCCTACCGACGCGAGCTCACACTTGCAGTTCGTGATGATGGATGCCCCAACGTGCTTCGTATTGGATCGGATGCACTTTCAGCAATAGATCTCTGGGTTGCCAAGAAAGCGGGTGCATCTCGACTTTTTATGCGTTCAAGTAACGCCAGTGACGGCAAGGGTGTTATTGGTCAGTTTATTCAGAAAGCTATTCGCCGCCCTTTGACTTCAATTGCAGATGTAAAGATTGCACCTTCTGACCTTGCTGCCGAATATGCTTTTGGTCCTAAAGCAATTAGGCGAGGTGAAGTTCGTTATCTTCACAATGCTCTTGATCTTAATCAATATCAGTTTTCTCTTGAAATGCGTAGGTCAATTCGCAATGAACTCGGTTTAAACGACAATTCTCTTGTTGTTGGACATGTTGGGCGCTTTACTGCTCAGAAGAACCATGAATTCCTTCTTAAAGTATTTGCTGAATTACTAAAACAAAGATCTGACGCCCGTCTCGTGTTGGTGGGCATGGGAGAGCTTGAGCACAATATTCGTGAGAAAGCAAAAGTTTTGGGAGTACTTTCTAATATCATTTTTACTGGCCTGCGCTCTGATATCCCGGCTTTATTGTCTGCATTCGATGTTTTCGTTCTGCCATCATTATATGAGGGCATGCCAAATGTCGTAATTGAAGCTCAGGCCGCAGGCCTTCATTGCGTCGTTTCTGACACGGTAACGAGAGAAGTAAATGTCACAGGCGATGTTGCGTTCCTGCCCTTTACTGATACTGATCTTTGGGTTAATTCGGTGTTGTGTGCTGGCGAAGCAGCAAGAGTTGATAAACGAAATCAGATGGCAGATGCCGGTTATGACATCAATGAAGAAGTCAAGCGATTCGTTACCCTGGTCTATGGAGCCGACGATAACGCTCGGGAGTTACAGTAAATGATTCCATATTTAACCTTTATCATCATTGCTGGAATCGTTGCCCTTATCTATAGGGGCGTTTGCGAGGGCGGAGATATCCGAAAGAGCGATGGGCTAAAGGATGTTAACTGGACGCCTTACGCCGCCTGCCTTTGCGTCGCCCTTATCTGTTTTGTGGCTGTCCGCGATATTACAGTCGGAGCGGATAATCCAAATTACCTCGGATCCTTACATTACTATGCGGGCATCTCGTGGGGTGAGGTGTTTACCGCTAAGCTCGTATGGCCATACGATTATGAACCGCTTTACTTCCTGCTTACGAAAATTTGCGCTCATTTCTTTTTATCTGACCATGCATTCTTTTTTATTATCGGTATTTTGATTTATCCACTGGTATTTGATTTTTTTATACGCTATAGCGAATCTCCCTATGTCAGCTTTCTCATCTACTGCGCTTTAAGCCTCTTTGCATATAGCCTAGGTGTTTACCGCCAGATGATTGCTTTTTCGATTTGTTTATTTTCAACTCGTTGGATCGACTCTAATAAACCAATTCCATTTGTTCTCACCATAGTTCTTGCCATGGCCTTCCATTCATCATCGATATGCTTCGCTCTTCTCTGGTTTTACAAAAAAATAGATGTAATGCACTTACTTAAGGTTGCGATTCCTGTCTCCTTTCTCTTCCTTGCTCTTGGGCGCGCTTTGGCAATGGTGGCTGTAAAGATTTTTCCGCAGTATGCTCATTTTGTTGGTTCTAAATATGATGTTGAAGGCGGAAGCTTTAGCATGCTCGTCATTCTCTTATTTGTGGCGGTTGTTGTTCTTTACGCGCTTCGGGATACGAATGATTTCGAAAAAAGTCCTCAAATGGTGAAGGTCTCTATTTTTGCGCTGAGTCTAGCGCTGTGTCTCCAGGCTGCATCATATTCAATGGTCATCATGGGACGTGTTCTCTCTTATTATTCTATTTTCTTAGCCATTCTTATTCCTTATTTGATGATGCATTGTTTTGGCAGACATGGACGAGTGCTGAGTTTTTATTTCGTAGTACCTATCTCCATCGCTTTATTTGCCAACAGTATGTCAACTTTAATTTAGTCATCCACTGTAATTCAGGAGTTTCAAGTGAACAAGCTTTCAAAGTTTATTAATAACCCTTGGATAGCATACGTTTTCGCTGCTGGATATGGGCTCACCAATTGGGTCCCCGATGAGCCCCATCTAAAGGCAATGTTTAGGGGGACGGTTGGTGAAAAGCTCGATCTTAAAAATCCAAAGACATTCAATGAAAAGCTTCAGTGGCTTAAATTGCATGATAAGAACCCCCTTTATAACACTCTAGTGGATAAGTATCGAGTGAAACCTTGGGTCGCGGAGCGTATCGGCGTGGAGCATGTCACCAAGACCTACGCGATGTGGGAGGAAGTTGAGGATATCGATATCACGGATCTTCCTGACCGGTTCGTACTCAAGACAAATCACGATTGCGGAGGCGTTGCCATCTGCAGCGACCGAAGCACCTTTGATCTCGATGCTGCGAAGAAGAAATTGGCGAAGCACCTTAAGACCAATTACTTCTGGCGTACCCGAGAGTGGCCATATAAGGATGTCAAACCATGTGTTTTCGCCGAGGAGTATCTTGATCCTGCTGAGGGCAAAAGCGATCTGACTGATTACAAGATTATGTGTTTTGATGGAAAGGCCTGCTGCGAGTTCACTTGCACCGATCGATCCGAGGGCGACTTGCGCGTTGATTTCTTCGACCCCGAATGGAACCATCTGCCGTTTACCAGGCATTATCCCAACGCGGACATTCCTCCGAAAGCACCTGCGAGCTTGAAACAAATGGTTTCTGACGCTGAGCTGCTATCAAAGGAGATTCCGTTCGTTCGGGCCGACTTTTATGAGGTTGCCGGTCAGTATTACTTCGGAGAACTGACATTCTTCCCAGGCGGTGGTTTTGAGGAGTTCGACCCTTCCTTGTGGGATGAAAAGCTCGGCTCCTGGATACAACTCCCCGATAGTATCGGGGGGGGGTGCTTCCAAAATGAAACAACGATATTGTGGGTCCATGGCATTGTGAAACGTGATAACTCTCCGGCAGACTATAAGGTCAGCTGTTTTAATGGCGTACCAAAGCTCATCGAAGTTCATCGCGGGCGTTTTTCCAACCATACGTGCGACTATTTCACTCCAAGTTGGGATTCCCTGCCTGATCTCGAATGGGGCGACATACCCAAGTCCAATTATAAGATCCCTGCTCCTTCGAGACTCAACGAGATGCTCAATTACAGCTCAGTTCTTACCGAAGGGTTCCCAGAAATGCGCGCTGATTGGTATTTAGCGGGGGATAGGCTCATCTTCGGCGAGCTTACGCTTTTCAACGATGGCGGGTTCGGCGCTATAGATGATGCGGACGACTCTCTTCTTGGTTCCTTTATTGATCTTGACTTAGCTTTTGGGAAAAAATGATTGAAGGAAGATGACTGACGAATTAACTCAAAAGGCTTCTTCGGCTACCAAATGGTCCCTTGTGACCGAGGTGGTCGTTAAGCTAATATCACCGCTTACCCAGATCGCCCTTGCGCATATTCTTGCGCCAGAGGCTTTCGGTGTTGTGGCTACCGTTACCATGGTAACGAGCTTCGCGGACATGCTTTCGGATGCGGGTTTTCAGAAGTACCTCATCCAGCACGAGTTCAGGGACAAGTCCCATCTCTTCCGAAGTGCTAACGTCGCCTTTGTGACGAACTTGTTCGTCTCCTTAGCACTCTGGTCTCTCGTAGCTTTATTCAACGAGCCTCTTGCTGCCCTTGTGGGCAACGATGGCCTTGGAATTGTCCTCATCGTCGCTTGTGCTTCTCTTCCCCTTACCGCCTTGAGCAGCATCCAGCTTGCGCTGTTTCACAGGGCCTTCTCCTTTAAGGAGTTATTTGTCGTCAGGGTCGCAGTGGCCCTCGTCCCTTTGTTTGTTACTGTACCCTTAGCGCTTCTCGGTTTCGACTTCTGGTCGCTTGTGATCGGCACTATTATCGGCAACTTAGTGAATTCTCTAGTCTTGACCCTTAAGTCGGATTGGAAGCCTTCCCTTTTTTACTCATTTGCCGAATTGAAGGAGATGCTGTCATTCAGTTCATGGACGCTTCTCGAGCAGTTTTCCATTTGGCTTACGTCTTGGATGGGAACTTTCATCGTAGGCTCCCTGTTAACTCCGTACTACCTTGGTCTTTACAAGACATCAATCTCAATGGTTAATACCGGCATGGGCATCATCACGAGTGCGACAACTCCCGTGCTATTTGCTGAACTATCTCGAAGGCAGAGTGACGATGAATCGTTTCAGCTCGCCTTTTTCCACATGCAGGAAAAGGTCGCCTTGTTCGTCGTTCCTCTGGGTTTCGGGATTTTTCTTTACCGTGACTTCGTGACTAGCCTCGTACTTGGACCGCAGTGGTCTGAGGGCTCTTTGATGTTTGGTCTATGGGCCTTAAGCAGTGCCGTAGTGATACCGATCGGCTATTATGCAAGCGAGGTCTTCAGAGCTAAGGGCAGACCAAAGCTATCCTTTGCCTCGCAGGTCTCCTATCTCCTAGTCATGGTTCCAGTAACTTACTATGCCGCATCCCTCGACTTTAATGAGTTTGCGCTCTATAGCTCACTTTTACGTCTGGTAGCCATCGGAATCGACGTCTTCATCCTCAAAGCCTTTATTAAATTCCCTGTTGGCAAAATGATTGCTCGCTTGCTTCCGATTTTTGCTTGCTCCGTCGTGATGTTCACCTCTGGCTGGGTTCTTGATAGCATCTGTCTCCCGACCATCCCTGGGATAATCATGTGTGTGATTGTTTACGCACTGTGCTGCGAGATTTTCCCGTCGACTCGCAAACAACTTAATTCGCTTTATTCGAGATTTCTCTAATAGATTGGCTATGTAACTTATGTTTGGTAAACAAAAACGGGGGGGGTGCCCCGATTGGCAGCGTTATGGAGAAGACACTTCACTTATGACTGACCACGCCCTCAGATTTCTATGGGTGCTCCGAAAGACCCAGCGCTCCTCCAATCCTATCTGGAGGTTGATGTTGCAGCATATGCGCGAAAGGTATGGACTCGAGATATCCCGCTCAACTGATATCGGACCGGGCCTTTATCTGGGCCACGCATACAATATCACGGTGAACCCGGCTGCCATCATCGGCTCGAATTGCAACCTGCATAAGGGCGTGACTATTGGCCAAGAGAACCGAGGGAAGCGTGAGGGTGCTCCGGTAATTGGGGATTGCGTCTGGATAGGCGTCAATGCGACCTTGGTCGGCAGAATCTCGGTGGGAAACGATGTCCTTATTGCACCTGGGGCGTACGTGAACTGCGACGTTCCTAGCCACTCGATTGTGCTAGGCAATCCTTGTCGCGTGATTCCTCGAGTTGGCGCAACGGGTGGATATATTAACCGCAAGGTGCAAATTTAGAACTCTAACCTACCTAACGAAAGAGATTATATGACAACTAGAAAAGTGCTCGTCACCGGGGCCGCGGGCTTCATCGGTGCATTTCTCGTCAAGAAGCTGCTCGAAGAGACCGATGATGCCATCGTCGGCCTCGACAATCTCAACAGCTATTATGATCCTGGCATCAAGGACGCGCGCCTTCGCATGCTTGCCGAGGCCGATATCAACGGCTGCTTCACCTTCGTGCGCGGCGATTTGTGCGATGCCGCCCTCATCGAGCGCCTGTTCGCACAGAGCGGCTTCGACGTCGTTGTGAACCTCGCCGCCCAGGCGGGCGTCCGCTACTCCATCGAGAACCCGCGCGCCTACCTGGAGAGCAACCTCGTCGGCTTCTTCAACGTGCTCGAGGCCTGCCGCCACCACCCGGTCAAGCACCTGGTCTACGCCAGCTCCAGCTCGGTCTACGGCGGCAACAAGAAGGTGCCGTTCTCGGAGGAGGACCGCGTCGACTCGCCGGTGTCGCTCTGCGCCGCCACCAAGAAGTCTAATGAGCTCATGGCCGCGGCTTACTCCAAGCTCTACTCCATCCCGGCCACCGGCCTGCGCTTCTTTACGGTGTACGGCCCCATGGGCAGGCCCGACATGGCCTACTTCGGCTTCACCGAGAAGCTGCGCCGCGGGGACACCATCAAGATCTTCAACATGGGCGACTGCCGCCGCGACTTCACCTACGTCGACGACATCGTAGAGGGCGTGAAACGTGTAATGGACGCCGCGCCCGAGGTGAAGATGGGCGAGGACGGGCTGCCCCTCGCCGCGCACCGCGTCTACAACATCGGCAACTCTCATCCCGAGAACCTGCTCGACTTCGTCGACACGCTGCAACGCGTGCTGGTGGAGGAGGGCGTGCTGCCTGCGGACTACGACTTCGAGGCCCACAAGCAACTCGTGCCGATGCAGCCCGGCGACGTGCCCGTCACCTACGCCGACACCACGGCGCTCCAGCGCGACCTGGGCTACAAGCCCGCGACGCCGCTTGAGGACGGCCTGAGGGCCTTTGCCAAGTGGTATAAGCGCTACTACAACATTTAGGAAATCATGGCCCTGTAACAGGGGCCATTTTTCATGCGAATTATTGTTCTTTGACAATTGGAGAATGACATGAAGATCGCTGTCGCCGGTACCGGCTACGTCGGCCTGTCCCTCGCCGTCCTGCTCTCGCAGCACAACGAGGTTCACGCGCTGGATATCGTGCCCGAAAAGGTCGAGAAGATCAACAACTACCAGTCGCCCATCCAGGACGACGAGATTGAGCGCTTCCTGGCGGAGGCCAAGGCGGGGGAGCGCGAGCTCGACCTGCACGCCACCGTCGACGTTGCAGAGGCATACACGGGCGCCGACTACGCCGTCATCGCCACGCCCACCAACTACGACAGCGATAGGAACTTCTTCGACACGAGCTCCGTCGAGGCCGCCATCGCCGCTGTGCGCTCGGTGAACCCGGATGCCTGGATCGTCATCAAGTCGACCATCCCGGTCGGCTACACCGCAGGCCTGCGTGAGAAGCTAGGCGACAGCAAGATCTTCTTCAGCCCGGAGTTCCTGCGCGAGAGCAAGGCGCTCTACGACAATCTGCACCCGTCTCGCATCGTGGTGGGCGCGCCGAAGGATGACGTCGACGCTGTCACGGCTGCCGAGCGCTTCGCACGCCTGCTTGCCCAAGGGGCGGACCCCGCGGAACTCGAGCGCGTGAACGCCGACGGTACCGTGGGCATCCCGGAGCTGGTGCTGGGCA